>MDTB01065372.1_pt1 | contig 21561 bp, 19 predicted proteins | sample 811161 | NCBI WGS metagenome assembly MDTB01 (sample SAMN05326650, study PRJNA326480) | marine metagenome | isolation source: seawater | place: Mediterranean Sea | collected 2009 | reverse complement strand
TCGAGATTGATAAGCAAATTCGATCCGTTGCGATTCGTGTTTATCAAACTTAATTCACAATTCTCTCTATATTAAAAGACTGGTGTTGGTCACAAGTCTCCCGTACTTTTGTTATCAGGTATTGTTAATTGTTAATTGAAGGAAATTATGGATAAAAATTCTCTGTCTCCCTCTATGTTTATCGGTGTTCAGGGAGAAAACATCATATCCTTTGGCTCAGGTCAACCAGATCTTCCTCCACCGGAAGAAGTTTACAGTATTCTACCTAATTATAGAGACTTTAAATACGGCCTTATCCAGGGCACCTTGGAGCTAAGAGAAGCTCTTGCTAGACAATATCCGCGTTCAACAGCAGACAGCTTTGTCGTAACCAATGGTGCTTCTGAAGCTATAGATTTAGTTTTGCGTGTTATATCTCAGCGACATAAAAAACAAAAAAGTAAAGTCCTAATCGTTCGACCTTACTATTATTCATACCCACACATGGTTAGATTTGCCGGTATGGAGCCGGTCTTCACCGATTCAATTGATGGTCGAATAGACCTTGAAGACTTTACTTCAAAAGTTATCGACTGCAAAGCCGTAATTATTAATTCACCCTCCAATCCAACTGGTAGGGTTGAATCTATAGAAACACTTAAAAAAATTGAAAAAATTACTAGCGATTCCGGCGTATACGTCCTCTCCGACGAAGTCTATAAAGACTTAATGTATGTAAGAGAAAACTACCTAATCGAGGGACCACACGTAGTTACTATAAATTCATTTTCCAAAACCTTCGCAATGTGCGGATTCAGAGTTGGTTTTCTTTGGTCCCTAGATAAATCATTAGTTAATGAAGCTATCAGTATCAAAACTCATACCTCTATGAACACGAACATTTTAGGCCAAGAAATGGCCTTGGCGGCAACAAAAGTTCCTACTTCCTTTGTAAACGACCAACTTGAAATATGGAGACAACGACGCGACCTCATCTATAACGGACTTCTTGAATTAGGGTTGGATCTATGGAAACCAGAAGGGGCATTTTACGTTATGCCAAAGATAGAAAATCCCACTGATTTTGTTTGGGATTTGTATAATGATTACAACGTTATAACGTATTTAGGTGAATGGTTTGGTGCTCCTGATCGAGTACGGCTTTCTTATGCCCTGGACGTAGACAAAATCGAAATAGGCCTTGAGCGAATTGGAAAATATCTTGCTGCGCGATGAATAGGTCTACAACAAGTTCCTCTCGTTTTTTCCTAAAAAAAAACAGTTCTTAATGTTTTTACGGTATTTTTAAAAAATGTTAATAGCAATAGATGGAAGACCATTTCAAGGGAATATTACTGGAGTCGGTAGGTACGTGTACGAGATATGTACGATGTTAGAAAATGCGTTTACTGACGCGACGTTTCACGTCTATTCAAACCGTCCAATGTCCATCAGCCCCTTTTCTTCACGTTGGCACTTTCGATATGAGACAAACGCAGTCTTATCAAAATTACCGCCACCCTTATGGTTAAAATTATTCTCCGCAAGAATGATAAACGGTGATGAAGCTTCATGCTTTTGGGGTCCCGCCTTTTTTTTACCGTATGGCTTAAATCGCAACATTAAATCACTTTTAACGGTTCATGACATAAACTTCTTGATTGCACCAGAAACAATGACAGTCATGTATAGACTTTTTTTTAGGTTGTTTTTTCGATCCGGATTAAGAAGCGCCGATTTAATTTCAACAAATTCACATGGGACTTCTAATCGTCTAAATGAATTTTTTTATCGAAAAGCAGACATTGTTGCACCTCCATCTGTAAATCCAAATAAATTCTATCGGCCCAACGACAAAATCATAAAAAGTGTCATAAAAAAATACGACTTAAAAAATCCATATTTTCTATCTGTTTCGACTCTTGAACCAAGAAAAAACCTTGATGTTTTAATCGATGCATTTGAGTTATTTACAAAAAATAATCCATCGAAAAACTGTAATTTAGTCCTCGTCGGAGCGAGTGGATGGAAAAACAACGATATTTTAACCCGAATCTCTAATCATCCCGACATTGAAAGACTGGGGTTTGTCCCTGACGCGGACCTCCCTGCTTTATATGCTAACGCTGTGTCTCTCATTTTTCCCTCAAAATACGAAGGTTTCGGTATGCCCGTGCTCGAAGCTCGTCTCTGCGGTTCACCGACTATTGCATCAGATATAGATGAGATAAGAGAAGCAGGTGGAGACAACACCATCTATGTAAAACCTAATGCTTCGAACATCGCACGAGAAATGAAAAAAGTTTGGGAACAGCGTCCCGAAATTACTCAGCCTAATTATCTGACTTGGGAGGAGAGCGCCAAAAAAATTGCAGTCGGTTTATCCAATCTAATTTGAAAGTAGTCAGCTATGCTAAATCATTTAACAGAACTTTCCGATAAGAAATCTCGATCCATAAGTCCCGAAAATTTCTCTGGTGAAAAAGGAAAGGGAGGAATGGCTACAGAGGGGACGGGTGCAGCAGCAGCTCGTGATTTGGGCCAAGGATGGAAAATCTCCCCCTCTGTAATTATAAAATCCGGGCGTACCTTCACCATGGCAGATATCGAGGGGCCCGGAACGATTGAACAGATGTGGTTAACGCCCACAAGTTACTGGCGCTTTAGTATTCTCCGTATCTACTGGGATGACCAAGAGCACCCTTCGGTAGAATGCCCTATAGGCGACTTTTTCGCCTGTGGTTGGGGCCAATTTGCCCAGTTGTCCTCACTTGCGATCTGCGTCAATCCAGGAAGTGCGCTCAATTGTTATTGGCCGATGCCCTTTAAAAAGCGTTGTCGGATGACGCTGGAAAACCTTGCTGAAGAGGACATGGTATTGCATTATCAAGTGAATTACGCTGAAGGATCCGTATCAAATCAACCGGCTTATTTTCATGCTCAATTCCGACGAAGTAACCCTCTTCCTTATGGTGAAGTTTATACTCTACTGGATGGTGTTAAAGGGCACGGCCACTACGCAGGTACCTATATGGCCTGGGGGGTAAATAATTCTGGATGGTGGGGTGAAGGCGAAATAAAATTCTTCTTAGACGGAGATAAGGACTTTCCATCTATCTGTGGAACAGGTACGGAAGATTATTTCTGCGGTTCCTACGATTTTGTAAATAAGCAGACAGATCAGTATCAAGAATACACGACCCCTTACGCGGGGATGCCTCAAGTGCTACGCCCAGATAGTACTTTTAAATCTCAGATGCGCTTCGGACTCTACCGCTGGCATATCACAGACCCAGTGCGTTTCCAAAGGGATCTCAGAATTAATATTCAAGCGCTTGGCTGGCGCAGAGATCGACGCTATTTACCCTTACAAGATGACATATCGTCGGTTGCTTATTGGTACCAGAGTCTTCCGTCTGCACCTTTTCCTAAATTACCTGATAAAGATTATTTAGAGATAATCTAACATTTAATTAAAGTGGTCTTCTGAGCTAAAGGAATAAACGGAGCATATGGCGGAAAAGCACTCTTAACTCGTAACGGATTCCGCTCCATTTACTCCAAGAGACAGTGCTCGTGCCTTAGTTTTTTTAAATAAAATGTGGTTAATAAGAGGATGGAACCTAATAAATGTTAAGCATTTTCCACGCTATATAACAACGAGGTCTGGTCGTCTGAGAATGGTAGAGACTGGGTGTTAGTTAAACCCAATACATTCGTTGATAAACATTTTGATAGCAGTCGTGATTGGGAAAGACGAAATACAACTGGCTATGTTGTACACAAAGACCGCATCTGGATAGCAGGTGGCGGTCGTTACGATACTCCCGCATAACCGAGTCGAGTATTCTTCAGTGATGTTTTGAGTAGCGCAGATGGCGTTCATTGGAAACTGCATACACCAGCAGTAACATGGGATCCGCGACAATACCGTGAAGTTGCCGTATTTGACAATAGACTTTGGATTTTGGAGGGTTGGAGCGGTAAAAATCGTTGAGTTGTATGGTATTCCGAAAAATAGAGATAAGTAGAAAGAAGTGAAAATCCCATCGGCCCCCTGGTTTGCCGCAAGTATCTACGTCCACCAAAATCATCTTTGGGTAGTTGGTGGAACAACATGACCAGCGACGTTTGGAGACTTAAACGCAACTAAACTGTGATTCGTCTACCTTCAGATAAGTTTTAAAAAGTGCTCTCTTTATTCGTCATCGAACACCAGCGTGAACTACTGAGATAATTTATGAGAGATTCATTAGCTTCCGGCGATTGAATTCGTTGGAGAGCAGTCGCGCTGTGGCCACTCACATATCTATTATCTTCATCATAAAGAGCCTCCGTTAATGCTTTAACTGCCGAACCTGCTTTACTACCTATACGAGCCAAACCGTATGCTGCCTCATATCTAACTTGTCCACTTTCATCTTTAAGTAGGCTACACAACGCGCTAACAACCTGTTCCGATTCATACGGCACAAAGCCTAAAGCCTCTGCTACGGTAAACCTGACTAACTCCGACTCGTCTCTTATAAGCTTGGCCAGAGCTACCCCTGCCCCTGCCCCCGATAGTTTACCCATATCGCCGAGTGAAAATGCACAATGTGCTCGTCGTAGAGCATCCGCTGATTTTAATCCTTCTAACAAAACCGGAACCGCTGCCGATCCCATCTGTGCAAGGCCATGAGCGGCAACAAGACGAACTTCTTCAGATTCATCGGACAAACAATCGGATAAGACCGAAACAGCTGGTGAGCCCATCGATCCTAAAACGTAAGCTGCATTTAAACGCACTAGCTCATTTGTGTCAGATAAAGACTCAGCTAAAACACCGATAGTTTTCACGGAAGACTCTCCCGAAAAACCAAGACCGCTAATCGCTCTTAAACGAATACTGTCATCCTCATCATCCAAGTCAGCACAAAGAGAATCAACCGAAAGATTACTTCGCGGTGTTTGGGAACTTCCTCCAATGTGCCAATCCCAATGTCTCGCCCAAAGAAATTGATCTGTTGAACCAAGCCAAGAATGATCGGAGCAATTCCACGCCGGAGCTACGGGTTCACTCATTCGAGTAAACTGAAATTTCATCATATAGCGCATCTTATCTTTGGTGTTAGGATACGCCCTATGCCATAAATCAAAATGAACCAGTGCACACGTACCAGCTTCGCCTGTAATTGGTAAGTGCTGTTCATCTTTTTCATTTTCACACCGCGACTCGGAACAATGCGTACCTGGCATTACGCCGGTAGGACCATTTTCTAACGGTGTGTCCTGAGGATAATAAAATATCATTGCCCATCTAGTGCGGTGACTCCGGATTTTCTTAAATCCCCAGTAACTATCTTTATGCCATCCACCACCCTCATTTGGACCACGATTAACATGAGGATGTCGATGTACATGCATCACGTAGTCAGGCCCCAAGACACTAGTCAAGCCACCCACCACAGACGGATCAGAAAAAACTTTACCTAATTCAGGAACACGCGGTAGAATATTGTTTCCGGGATTACCATCTTTTTCAAAAGCTTCTTCAGTCTGTTCGTAAATCCGCTGGTGAAACTCTTTGGGCAACTGCGTTTCTATTTTTACAAAACCATTCGAAATGAATGCCCGCATTTGTTCGTCATTGAGTAGAAATGTTGAATCTACCACTATTATTCGCCTCCATTAATCATGTTTTACTAAATCTATAAAATACATTTATACAAACAAATACTTTCTACACGCTTCCTTATAAGCTAATTTTTTTAATCTTTCTTTTTTAGGTTCAATATAATTCTCGTCTTCTTTTTACACCTAATTGATTTCTACGAAGAAAACAGACAGAATTCATAAAAACGGTTAATTCCCTCACAACCAGTTATACCCACATGCAAACGATGGGGCAACTTTACCGCTACCTCAAACGATAAATCTTGACACTTGATTTGGAGTAAATCTTGTGGGCATCTATTCACTTCGAGGTAGTTTCTTTGTTTTGGAAGTGTCGGTAGTTTGAAAAAAGCTAACTTCTCCCATTTAGGACCTTCGACCGCGTTCCAATAGTGGGACCAAACATTAATACCTTTGTCAAACAGCACAACTTCGATATGATCGCGATAAACAAAATATCCACTGGAATCTTTTGAAGGGTAATCAGACAAAACAATCAAAGGAGCCATACGATCGTCAAAGCTCATTTCTACCTCGACTAAAAAGTCAGTAACAAACTCTCGATAAAGCATACTCGTGTACGTTTTTCCGGCTTCAGCACGCATTAGATCGAGTCTTTTTACGCGATTAGGAACCCGATTCCAAATATGATCTTTTTCTTGAACCCAATCACCCTTATGTTCCCAGCGCGGACTTTTGACAAATAGCCAATCCTTTTCGTCCCAGCCTCCGTCGGAGAATACACAAGAGTACGTCTTCAACTAGCGCTCAGTTTCGGAAACAGACTATGCATTGTTTTTAGTACACTCCGACTGGACATAACTTCCATATCAAAGAGTTGATCAGCTATCAACTCTGCATCATTTAAGCTTTTTAGTAGAGGCAGAATCTGGTCGAATGTATTTAGTGGTGTTTCAATATATGGGAAAAAATTAGGACCTTTTTCCTCAATTTTATCGAGCGTATTTTGAAAAGCAGTCATAGGTGGCAAGTTTAAGAATACTAAAGCGGAGTTTGTTCGTATGGCTTCTAAACTGGCCTTATGTGACAAAGTTCCTTCACCCGCAAGTATCAGACTTTTAGGAGAGGACTTTAGTGCTTTTTGAAGAATCTGGTATTCTAATAACCGAATCTTCGGATCTTTTAGCGACTGCCGATAGTCCCAAAGAGATCGGCCAAGAAAATGTTCCAACCAATGATCTAAATCGATCAATCTCACACCGGTAAGCGCCGCGAGTTCGTATCCAATTTCTCTGAAAGGTACGCTCAGTGTCCCGCCCAAAACTACCGAACGCGCCATAGAGACGGTCGGAGCATAGTCATAGTATCCAGAATTATCCATTTACCATTATACGTCTTTCTTTGAGTAACGTTAGATATTTTCTCTTAGCGTCGTCAATCAAACCTGTCTTTAAGTATGACCATTGTAGCACCCCAATTACCTTCTCCAAAACCGCCAGGTCTGTAGGATTCTACACTTTCCAAGCGTTTAAGCAACGACATTACGGATCTCTTCAATACTCCAGTACCCTTGCCATGAATAACTCGAACTTCAAAAATTCCGCGTTTTTGACATTCATAAAAATATTCAGGCAATAATATTTTCAAATCTCGAGGATTGAAAGTGTGTAAATCGAGAGTTCCATCAATTGGTACTTCAAAAGGGTCACCTTCGAGTGATTGTAAATCATCTTCCATATCAAAAATTTATCTTATGACAAATAAATAAACAATAGTTGGGGTGGACTAAATTAAAATCTGACTTACGTTTCCCATATGATTTATTACAGAAAATTCTTTGATTTTTTTGGTAAATTGGGCAAGACTTTTATGCTCATAGCTATATCCTACGATATGTATCCCGGAGATATCTTCGCCGAACCATATCCGTCGGACAAAATTCAACTGACGCCCACAGTTAACCTTGATCTACAGACGGTCGGTGTTACGAACCTACCCGGTTATACCTTAAACGTGCCTGACGGTTTCAGCGCTTCTTTATTCGCCGATAATGTTCAGCACGCTCGTTTTATGGCAATAAACGAAAACGATGTACTGCATGTTGCAAGTTTCAGTACACGACATAGCGGTTACTGGAGTCGTAGCGATTGGAAAGATGGCGTAGTGTATGCGCTACCCGACGCAGATAATAATGGTAGAGCCGATCGAACTCTGATCGCTGCCGATGATCTCGAATGGCCACATAGTATCGCATTCTATAAGAATGAACTTTACGTCGCCGACCATGACGTAATCTATCGTATGCAGGATAGAGATGGCGATGGTTACTACGAAGAGAGGGAGCGATTCATAACTGTGCCAGGGATAATGGGAAGAGCCTCTGAACATATTACCCATACTCTTGTGTTTGATGAAATAAACGAGAAACTTTTCGTACATATTGGATCGAGCTGTGACGTATGTCGAGAGGATGATCCAGAGCGGGCTACAATTTTACAATTTAACGCCGATGGAAGTGGACGGCGCATTTACGCAAGCGGACTCAGGAATGCCGTTGGGATGGCCCTACATCCAAAGACGGGACAACTTTGGGCCACAAATAACGGACATGATAGGGAAGGCTCGGCACTACCGCCAGAATTCATCAATATCATACGAGACGGTTCATTTCATGGTTGGCCACTCGCCTATGCGTATCAAAATTGGATAGATTTTACTGTGCCCTATTATAAGCATAGAATTTTACCCTTAAAAGCAGAAGATAGTACGCTTGTGAAAACAATGGATCGGCCGACCATTTTGGTCGATGCACATCAAGCACCGATGGGCATACATTTTTACGCTCGAGAACAGTTTCCAGCTCTATACCACAACCAGGCGTTTGTAGCTTTTCATTTTGGCATGACAAGTAGCTTTGATCCAGGTTTTAAGGTCTCAGTAATATTCAGTGAACCGGATGGAAGCAACGCAACCATTGCAGATTTTGTCACAGGGTTTCGTCCAATGGGAACAAACAGCTATTGGGCGCAACCTATGGGTGTCGTTACAGACAAGCGAGGCAACTTATATATCAGCAGTGACAAGAATCTTGCAGGAATATATCGAATCCATTACAATCGTTGAAGTAGGCGAACAACCTTTTCCTGAAGTAGGTCATACATATGAACTTACTGTTTTTGCTCGTCTGTATAATCGTCTCGTCTCCAACCCACTCCAGCGGACAGACAAACTACCGACCCGGGCAGGCACGTTTAGCACCCACCATTGACCTGCATTTGCAACCAATACCTGTGGAAGGACTGCCAAACAGGACGTTGAATCTACCACCAGGTTTCAAAATCAAAGTCTTTTCGAAAAATGTAAAGAAAGCACGCTTCATGGCATTTGATGAAGAAGGGGTACTCCATGTTGCCAACATGCATACAAAGGGCAGCAGTCAGTGGTCCCCAGATCCAGCGCGCAAAAGTAATGTGATAGCAATGCCTGACCGTGACGGTGACGGGACTGCAGATACAACTTATGTCGCAGCAGACAGCTTTCTCTGGCCACACAGTATCGCTTTTTATAAAGGCAATCTTTATGTCGCGGATCATGATATGATTTACAGACTGGAAGATCGGGACAAGGATGGTTATTACGAAATAAAAAATCCTTTTATTAAAATACCGGGAATTATGGGACGTTCGTCTGAGCACATAACACATACGCTAGTTTTTGACGAAAGTAAGGACATTCTTTTTTTACATGCTGGATCTAGTTGTGATGTTTGTCGAGAAGATGACCCTGAGCGTGCAACCATTCTGAGGTTCAACGCTGATGGTAGTAATCGAAAAATTTTTGCGACGGGCCTGCGAAACGCTATTGGTATGGATCTACACCCTGTCACGGGTCAACTTTGGGCGAACGGAAATGGACATGATAGGGAGGGGAAAGCTATACCACCAGAGTGGATCAATATAATCACAGAAGGTTCATTTCACGGATGGCCTTTAGCTTACGGTTGGCAAAAATGGGTAGATTTTTCAATATCTCAGTACCGCAAAGAAATTTTTCCATTGACTGCAAAAGACAGCACAAATGTTGCCTCTATGCGTCGTCCTGTAGCCCTTGTGCCTGCTCATCTAGCACCTATGGGATTGCACTTTTACACCCATGATCAATTTCCTGCAAGGTATAAAAATGCTGCGTTTATAGCATTTCGTGCCGGCGTACTAGGAAATGACGTCGGTTACAAAGTCTCAGCAGTCTTTAGTAACACAGATGGAACTAACGCTCGTATCGGTGATTTTTTAACTGGTTTTCGTCCTGATCCCAATAAAAATAGTTTTTGGGGTACACCAGTAGGCTTACTTTCTGACAAAGCAGGGCATTTGTACTTAAGTAGTGACCGATTTACTCAGGCAATTTTTAGAATTGAAGCAAGTCCCCTTCAAGGTCTTTGGGAAACTCCGCCACCTGATAGCCTAAAAATAAATAGTGATTTAGAAATCGATTCGGTTGTTCGCATTCTGCGGAAGACAGAATCCCAAAGCCCTATCACGGTAACTGCAGACCTAAGTCAATTTAATGGCCCGAGCAAAATCCCTCTTACCCCATTAGACGACAGTAGTTTTAGACTTAACTTTAATGTCCCCGTCGGAACAACCAATGGAATCAAGACCGTTAAAATACACTTACGTCAAGGAGGGGACTCGACTTCTGTCATAAAGTCCATTACCATACTGCCTGACAAAGATGAAATCGTTTTCGAGGACACACTACTTTGGGAGCAAAACGTCTTATACGCTGCAACAGTATCCAGCAGTAGGGATACTGTGTATAGCGGTAAAAGCTCATTGCGTTTGGATGCAAAAGGATTCACCCTCGGATGGAATGCTAAACGGGAAATACCAATTACGGGATACAATCTCCTCCGCTTTGCTTTTCATCCCGGAACTGCCGAAGGAGGATTTAGACCTGCGCTTGCTATCACCAAATCCAATGGGGAGGTTCCTATAAGCGTTCTGGAACAAATCGATCTTTCAGAAAAAAAATGGCAGACTGTCAACGTCGCAATTGAAGAAATCGCTACAAATGGAATGCTAGACGGATTTCGATTAGCAGGTAGCTTTCGCGGCACTTTTTATATCGATGACGTTCGCCTTGTCACGGCACAGCTTTCGGAAACACCCACTGTAATCCAAGAAAATATGGCAGAAAAATTACCAAAAGAACTTCGTTTGGAAGCAAACTATCCAAACCCATTTAATAGCTCAACAACACTTAGTTATCACGTAGAATCAGCGGGAAGAATACAACTTGTTATGTATAATCTTAGTGGTCAGAGAATCAGAACGCTTATCGACGCATCTCATCGCTCCGGCACATTCCAAAGTGTATGGGATGGTAAAAACGAAGACGGGGTAAGCGTCGCTAGTGGGGTTTACATTGCGTGTTTGAGCAATGAAAACTCTAACAAACAGATTCGCAAACTACTCCTTATAAAATAGCTTTTAAAGTCTTGTAAATCCTCTTATGCGACCGCTAAATTTCCCACAATCATACCATTTTGAAATGCGAACAGTTGACCAAAAGCTAGAAATACTAGACCCCATCCGACAACGATTTGTTGCATTGACGCCAGAAGAATGGGTGCGTCAAAATCTAGTACAATTCCTCAAAACAGATCTTGGCTATCCAAAAGGATTGATTCTCATAGAGCAAACGATCAAGCTCTACAATAAAACATACAGGGCTGACTTTATTGTACACAAAAAGAACGGACAACCGATAGTACTCGGAGAATGCAAAGAGCCAGAAACAGAAATTGACCAGAACGCGTTTGACCAAATAGTGAATTACAATCGCGTATTAAAATGCAAATACCTTTTGGTAAGCAACGGAATAAAACATTATTGCTATTCAATCGATCCGCAAGGTGACTCACATCGGTTTTTACCTCAAATTCCTAAATATTCCGATCTTTGAATTTAACTACGATATTGGGTTTCTTTTCGAATAGTAGTGTGCTAACTCTTCATCTACGTTAATTAAGACAAAATTTACAGAAACGAGTAGCTGATTTGCTTTATCGAGCATTTCTTCGGCTTCCGTATAAAATTCGTCGGCTTTAGAGAATGAATCGCTCTCTTCAACCTTCCAACCCTCTGCTATTTTTTTACATGCTTCTCTTCGCAAATCAACGACCTGGCGGATACTATAATGTAATTCTCGTAATTTACTCGGTGGCTCCATTCGATATAGAAGGATACTTATCTCAGCAAGTTGATCATCAAACTCCAAGCACTGCTTGGCAAAATTCTTACCTGTTGCCTGATCCGCCGAACCGACTGCTCTTTCCCTTAAAGCAACATCGATAGCACTAATTTCAGCAATTATTGGATTTAAGGTTTCGCGATAAATACTAACTACTTCTGCATCTCCAAAGCGCGTATTATCTTTGTCACCGCATGAAAGAAGAAAGACTAAAATTAAGAAAAAAGAATTATTCATCGAGAAAATATTAGGGAAGAATGCGTTTTTTAAAGTTCTCAAGCGTCTTTTGTAAACCTTCTTTTCGGTCAACCGTTGGCTGCCATCCCAATATTTCTTGTGCTCTGGTTGTATCAGGCCTACGTATTTTTGGATCGTCCTCAAATCCCATTGGCAATGGCTGATACGTAAGCCGACTAAGATTACCCGTTAATTCGAGTATCTCATTAGCTAATTGTTTAATAGAAATTTCCACTGGGTTGCCCATATTAACAGGCATCACTTCTCCACTCATTAACAGTAACCAAATACCATTTACCAAGTCACTTACAAATTGAAAACTGCGTGTTTGGCTTCCATCACCATATATCGTTATATCTTCCCCCAACAAACCCTGCCTTAAAAAATTTGGTAACCCTCGCCCATCATCCAGTCTCATTCGGGGTCCATAGGTATTAAAAATGCGAATAATGCGCGTTTCAAGGCCATGAGTTCGATGGTAGGCCATCACCATGGCCTCGGCAAAACGTTTTGCCTCATCGTAAACCCCACGAAATCCTATGGGATTAACATTTCCCCAATACTCTTCTCGCTGAGGATGCTCTAATGGATCACCGTATACTTCTGACGTGGATGCAAGTAATAATCGAGCGCCTTTGGCCAGCGCCAACCCCAAAACATTATGGGTACCCAATGACGAAACTTTTAGTGTCTGAATTGGTAGTCGCAAATAATCTGCCGGAGAAGCTGGAGAAGCAAAATGAAGGATATAATCCAACTCGCCTGGGAATTCCACAAAGTTAGTTATGTCATGTTCAATCAAACGCACATTAGGGTTTTCAAGTAAGTGAGCAATGTTTTCGCGGGCACCTGTTAAAAAATTGTCCATAATTACTACATCATGCCCCTCGGACAAAAATCGTTCGCTCAAGTGCGAACCCAAAAATCCAGCACCTCCTGTGATAAGTGTAACCGGCTTTCTTGACATACAGGCTCAGCCTTTCATTTATCTTTCCATCTATCTGAAATTGCACCACCGCGGGAAAGTATGTTTTCCACTGCTAGTAGATTGCGCATGATACAACGGGGATGATGATAATTTTCTTTTCGCGTAACGTGTTCCGCAAAACTTACTTTCCGGTCACCACCGTAAAGGTATAGTGGATGCCCATACTGTTTAAGAGAAAATTTAGCTTCAGCGTAATCAAAGGTCCGTTCAAACCAGTCGGCAGGCCAATCCCAATCAGTGTGTTCAATTAAAATCAAACACCCAATCATCACTTCCTCGTGCTGCCATAAGACCTTGTCATAAATCGGTGCCCCATGTAGGTCACCCCCAAGAAGAAAGCCGCCATAAACGTCGTCCCAGGAAACCTCTAAGTGACGACGAAAACGTTGTGAAACTAATTCGAACAAAGCGTGATCATTCCGACGGAGAGCTTCGGGTAACAACATCCAGAGCGTTTCAATGGCGTGCCCCAAATAAACGAAAGATTCATTAGAATCATCAGGTCTTGAGTAATCATGGGCTAATACTTCATTTAGTAACCGATACTCTGGATTCCAGAACTTGTTCATAATTGCATCAACCATCCTGTCCGCTAATGCCTCCAAACGCGGGCTGGGCGCATGCTCCAAGATCTGAGTAAGTATTAAAATCAATACCATGTGACTACCCAATGGTCTTTGGCCTTTATAAGTATGTGGTATGTAGCCTTCGTCGATAAAACGCTCTGCATCATCAAATAATTTCAGACCTTGCTCGAGTGCTTCCAAGGCAACATCCAAAGCCTGCTGGTCTCCTGTTGCGTGAGAATAAGCCTGCATACCCTCAGCAACAAACAGCGCACCATAACCACGTCTCGTTGCAGGCAATTCAATGTCACCCTGACGAGTAAGGCTCTTAACCCAATTTCCATCCTTATCACGACCATTTTCTAATAAGAAATCCTTAGCCTTTGTAGCGACTTGCAAATTTTCTTCACCTCCAAAACAGCGATACAAATAGGAATACGTCCAAAGCCCTCGACCTTGATACCACATTAATTTGCTATCACTAGTCTGTTTACCGTCATGGTCAATACCACACATAAAACCACCCAATTCATGATCGATACCAAATTTTTGCCAAAAAGGTAAATATTCTTTGAATAGATAATTACGGTAATGTTCTTTTAGAAACTCTAAACTGTGGCGCCCAATATGCGTTCTTTTCATGGGTGGGAATCCTTTAAGAAAAAATTTTAACTCAAATTAAAAGCCGCAGGGCCTGGACAAGACAAAAAATATTGGGCCATACGGGCACTCTCAGGATGCAATCGTGAATAAGCTATTTTCCATGTATCAATGAATCTTTCAGCATTCTTTTTGTCAACTAACGCCCATACAGCACCTCCAAATCCGGCCCCAAACGAAGAGGCGGCATAAGCTCCGATCTTTCTAGCTTCAAAAGCTAAACTAATTGTTTCGGGAATCTGATTCCCCAAAATATCAGCACCTAGTTTCTGGGAGCGATCCACTATAGTACCGAAATTAGATAATTCACCAATACTAAACGCATCGGAAGCCGCATCAATAATTTCGCCATCCTCAATCGTAAAGTGCTCCAATCTCCTAAGTAGATCGGCCCTTGGATAATTAGAATGTTCAGACTGTGATACTGCCCGAATTAAATTCTTTTGCGCATCCGAGGTTGATTTCAATATATCGGCCAAGTAATTTTCTTCAAAACCGGTAAACTTCTGCCAAATATCAACAAGCTCACCTAACTGAAAAGCCGCTCGGTTATACTCAGCTTGTGCTGCCCCAGTTTTTTCAGCGGTAACACCCGAAAAACCTACCGAAAAAACTAATTCAGAGGGAACAGTTAGTTGTCGCTCTAAACGAGCAGGGCAATATGCAAACTGACTCAATTTATCAGGCACAGAACATATTATCGCCGTATGATCTTCACTGCCGCCAAATGTCCCAACGCCTCTATCACCCAACAACATCCCAAAATTTTGGCCATTTTCAACGGTTCCTAAATATGCTGCAAGTTCAAGATTATTTTTTACATTTGCGGTATAAACTGGATTGGAATAGAGATTATTTCGAGCTGCAACAGACAGAAAAATAGATATCATAAATGCACTTGAACTACTCAGTCCTGCCGCTTGGGGCAAATCGCTAATAAAAGCTATATCTGCCCCTTGTAATTTTCCAAAATTACGACACATACGGCGCAACACAGTTATTGGATAATTCGTCCAACCACTATCAGGTAAAATTATATCTGGAGAAAGTAGGACTTCGATCTGCTCTCCGTCCTCTGCCGAAAGCAAGGTTACTAAATTATCTTCCCGAGGAACTGCGACGATGCAAAAACCTCGTTCGACCGTCATGACAATACTTCTACCACCACCATAATCCGTATGCTTACCTAAAATTTCTATACGTCCCGGAACAAAATGCCCAATACATTTCCGATCGCTATTTATTCCTATTTCTGTGAGTGATTGAACAACTTTGGTGAAGAGAATAGCTTTTTTGTCCGCCTCTCCTTTCGTAAGACCGTTTTCATAGAGTATTTTAGAAATAGATCCATCGGCAAAGGATGACAATTTCAAAGATTTACCTCAACGTCTTCTAAGTACTTTTTTACAGATTCAACATCACCTTGGTTAGATAAGTCTAAAACGGCATCGTTGTAGATATTCATGACAAATCGAACGTTGAGGTGTTCCATGGCAAATTGCACTGCATCTGGTAATTCCAACTCACCACGTTCCGACGGCTGAATCGATCGACAAGCCTTGAATATTTGTGAATCAAACCTCCAACTATTCATCCCCACACCGAGAGCTCCTTTAAGTTGATCAAGTTGCTCTTGGGTAGGCTTCTCGATTATTTGACTTAGCATGCCTTCATTGTCAGCCTCTACAACTGCAAACTTTAACAATCTATCTATTTCAATATTGCCGTTCTTAATCATACCCTGGCGTAGATATGCAGCTACGCCAGGCCCATTCATGGTTCGCAAACCTTCCAATGCTGTAACAGGGTAGTAATTGTCCGAGTTGACCACAAGAAAGTCATCCCCATCAACGAAAGCCTCTGCAGCGATAACTGCATCAGCTGTGCCAAGCGGTTTTTCTTGGATGGTCCACTCAACTTTTAGCCTGTCACAACTTAAAACCGTGTCACAATATTCCCGTAATACATTGTGTTCCGGGCCAATAACAAGACATATGCGTCTGTATCCGGCATCTGCTAAAGCACCAAGTAAATAGTCTAAAAATGGCCTTCCAATAGGCATCAATGCCTTTACCCCTGTCGTAGCTACCGCAACCTGTTTTTCATCAAGAGATGCGTCATCATTTGCAGCGCGCATTCGCGTCCCAAGACCTCTAGCCATTATTACCGCTTTATCCATAAAATCCTATTTTCAAAAACCATTTATGCACTACGAGGAAAGAGAAATATCAGTTGATCGCCTCTGATTCATTCTGTATAATCTCAATTCTATTTATGATACAACTTGCAATCTACCTCGGCAAGATCACCAAGATTCAAAGCCATGAAACCGTATTTTGACCTTTCCTTGCTTCCCAATGCTCTAAGCCAGTTCACTATCCTATCTGACACGCATTATATGGTCACTGATGCTTCTGGATCTGTTGAGTTCCCCTCCAGATCAAAACAAACCAACCGGTCGGCTCTTGCAATCAAAGCTGCCGCATCGTTACCCAATGATTTCACGGTCCATTTGGGAGACTTGGTTCAAGAATATCCAGAAACTGAATTTTTTGTTGAAGCAATAAATAAATCATTACAACAGATTAAAGCCAGTGGACTCAATCCATACTTCGTTCCGGGAAATCATGACGTCGGAGACAAGCCAGATCCAGCAATGCCAACGCATCAGACAAATAAAAATAATTTAGATCATTTCCAAGAGCATATCGGCCGACACTATTACGCATTTGACTGTGGCCCCTTACGCGGTATCTCACTCAATTCGCAAATATTCAATACACCGTATGCGAATGTCCAACGACTATTTCTTGAGCAGGAGTTAGCTATTTGCACCAAGAATGGACAACGCGTCGCCATTTTTTTACATCTGCCCCCTTACCTATACGAACCCGACGAGTCGAGTTGGGGTCACTACGATAATATCGATGAACCTGACCGCAGTTGGTTACTGGATTTGCTAATCAAACACAAAATAGAGCTTGTTTTTTGCGGTCATGCTCATTTCGCTTTTCTAAATCAAATGCAAAATACCCGAATCATTGTCTGTCCTTCACCTTCGTTTACCAGGCCAGGTTTTGGTCACTTATTCACGGGTGCTCCAGCACCTGAACAAGGTCGCGACGATAGGGCCAAGTTGGGTTTTTATTTTATACGCGTTTTCCACCATAGAATAGATTTACATTTTATTCGTACGAATGGTTTGGAAAAACATGAAGAAGCCTTTAGCCCCGTTATTACTAGACTTCCTAGTAGTTTAAAGGGTGCTCCTCTGGGCGTTACCCTCACGCATCCAGTGTGTAATGTTTCAGAAGTACCAATCACTTTCCCTTCTGTTACTCGGCAGAAAGTAAGAAACGATTATCCACTACTGTGTATTTTAGAGTTAGGCGTAACAAAACTACGTGTTCCATGGACCGACGTACAGGATCCTTTGCAATGTGAACGATTACAGGTTTTAAGAAAACATGGAGTAAAAATACAGGCTTTTACGCCATCGTACGGAAGCCAACATCTACATTCACTTCTAGATCAATTCCCCGGAAAAGTAGACCTTTGGGAAATACAGATGACAGGAAACTCCATACTTCAGGATACTACACTAGACATTTTAGTAGATTGCCATAGAAGGACACCACTGGCTTTATCTACCGTCATGCCTTTTCAAAAAATCAAGGGCAAGCAACATCCTCGGCCTCGAATCGGATTTTTATATGAAGAGCTAGAAGAACTTGATAAAACGCTAGCAGCTTCAGGTTTGATCATTGACCGAGTATCTTGTCGAACCGACGCTGCCGAGGATTTCAATTTACTGAAAAAGTCTTTCAATGATGGCAAACATGATGCTATAGGAAATGTAGATTGGCTTATCAGTTTGCCACATTGTGACGACGAAAAAAACGCTCACCTGGCAGCAATTGCGCTTTTCTTTCATTTTCAAACATCTGAATCTTCTATTTATTTCGATCCGCCCATCGACCTGGATCGCACGATGGATGTCGCTCATGGAATTTTGGATGTCAGATGTAATCCCAGACCCGTTTTTCACGTCCTTCGGGCACTTAATACAATTCTTTATGTTTTTCGAGGAAAAGGTTATGTAATTATAAAAGATGACACGCGCTTCCTACTACGTTCTAACCTTGCAGAAATCGAATTGCTTTTGCCAAACAAGGTAATCCAAAAATCAACAAATTTACTTTTATTTGACTTGATTAATTGTTCCAGATTGGAACAACCTAAAGGTGATAGCTTATCCACTATTTGCTTAGCAGTATATCCCCGATAATTTGATATGACAGCAGATTTCTTCGCCTATGGTTCGCTTATTTTTCCCGAAATAATGTACGAAGTAACTGGATGCCGGCTGAAAACAAAAGATGCTGTATTAAAAAATTACTCTCGATATTTAGTTGAAGAAGCATGCTATCCTGGTATTACAAAAAATAAAGGCAGCTATATAAGTGGTAAACTATATTCAGAATTGAGCGAGACTGCATTCAAGGCACTTGATGACTTTGAAGGAAAACTTTACCGACGAATCGAAGTGGAAATCGTAACGGAATTCGAAACTCTACGAGCACAAACGTTCGCAATAGCTCCTAAATATGAAGGTCGTCTATCAAACCAACCTTGGAGTCCGAGCTTGTTTCGTAAGAAACACTTCGGTGCCTTTCTACAAGAGATCAAATCCGAGCGTCATAAACGAAAATCTTCGGATATAAGCCTTTCCTGATCAGGAAAAACTTTGGTTTTTTCCTATAGAGCATTCAATCCCAAATCTGATGATCGGGATAATAGCCGATGCCTGCTCTCGTCAACCTACTATCATGTTGACGTAATCTTCGACGAAAATTTTCCCAATTTCGTTTAGATTTTGATGACCATGCAACTTCTGCCAAAGCACACGCTCTCGGGTAAAGCATGTAAGCAACTTCTTCAGGAGTTTCCGTTCCTTCTGTCCACATCGTCCCTTCAACACCAAGTATGCGGTGCGAAAGATCAGCTTCAAGATTTTTAGGAATAGGTTCATATGAATATACATGGGATAATTCATTAACACTCAACCGACCTCGCTCACCTTCTCTATCATAATGACGCCGATCAAAATATACGTGTGTTTCAGGTGCCATTACTACATCGTGTCCGGCCTGAGCCGCGAGCAAACCTCCCTCTTCTCCTCGCCATGACATCACTGTAGCCGTCTCCGGCAAACCGCCTTCCAGTATCTCATCCCAGCCAATAGGCCTTTTTCCTCTATTGCTCAACCAAGAAGCAAAATGTCTTACAAAATAACTTTGTAACTCCTCTTCGTTAGCGAGTCCTTCATCCCGCATACGTTTTTGACATTTAGTACACTCTTTCCATCTTTTCTTAGGACATTCGTCTCCTCCAATGTGTACGTATTCATCCGGGAACAAATCTACTACTTGCTCAAAAACCTGTTCAAGAAATTGAAAAGTGGCATCGTTGCCTGCGCAAAAAACCTCGTCAAAAACACCCCATTCGGAAACTACTTCAAACGGACCTCCTGTGCAGGAATATTCAGGATATGCAGCTAAAGCTGCCTGAGCATGGCCTGGCAATTCAATTTCTGGCACAACACGCACAAACTTTTCACGTGCATACTGCAGCACCTCTCGTATTTCAGCCTGAGTGTAGTAACCTCCATAGCGATCCCCTCCGGTTTCATGTCTCCAGGCACTCACGTCAGATAAGCCTGAGAAATCTGGCACTTCAAATCGCCATCCTTGATCCTCGGTCAGATGCCAGTGAAAGACATTGTATTTATGCATAGCCATCCAATCGATATACCGTTTTACAAAATCGATATCAAAAAAATGACGACAAACGTCTAAGTGAAGTCCACGCCATTTAAATCGAGGCGAGTCTTCTATTTCGACACAGGGTAATTTGACTTCTCCCTGCGCATTTACTGGAAGTGTTTGTTGCAATGTCTGGACAGCATAAAACAGACCTTCTTCGGTCGAGGCCTCAATAACAATACCAGATACATTTATTTCTAAACGATAACCCTCATCAGGGTAAACACCCGGATCTGCCATACAGAGCCTAATCTCACCAATCCCATCAGTAATTTTTAGATCAATCTTGACGCTGTTATTAACTATAGTTTGTAATTTAATCGCCATAGATTTCATGAATTCCTGAGCCGTGATTCGCATGCCGGTTCGCAGTAAAAACGATCCGGGTTGGACTCGCAAATGGTTAGGCAAGGGTATTATATTCAATGACATAATTTTATCCGATGTGTTAAGACCGTGAGACAACTCAGTTTTGTAGCAACTTTTTTAACACTATATTCGAGAATTAAAGAAGTCTCGAGAATCGTGTAATTCCACTCAGGGAGCTCCTATGGATTCTATCAATTTTTCTTTAAGTATTCAACAGGTCCAATTCTTTAAAACGTTTGGTTTTCTTAACTTTCCTGGTCTTATGCTTGATCGCATAGAGGAAATTACTGAGGCCTTTGAGACGATCTGGACTGAAAGAGGAGGAGGACATAACGGCAAACCACACGAAGGCACAGCCCGCTCTTGTATAGTACCTTTCATTGATCAAAGTAAGAATCTATCATCCCTAATTGACGATCCACGTATTCTCGCAATTGCAACAACACTGCTTGGGGAAGATTTCAATTATATGGGGAGTGATGGAAATTATTATGTTGGTGATACGGGATGGCATTCTGATGGATGGCATTCAATAGGAAAACCACAGCACCTCAAATTGGCATTTTATTTAGATCCGCTTAAAGGAGATAGTGGGGCGTTGCGAGTAATCCCTGGAAGCCATTTAGATGGCGATGACTACGCAACCACATTGCAAGACAACGTCCGCAATAGTCTCGAGAATTGGGGGGTTAATGGCCCCGAGATACCTGCTACCAGCCTTGAAACACAACCGGGCGATTTAGTATGCTTCAATCACAATACCAAACATGCCGCATTTGGTGGCAGTAGCAAGCGTCGGATGTTCACCATCAACCTATGCCAACGATATCCCGCCGATCAAATAAAAGATCTACGAGATTATATGGCCGGTGGCGCACGCTTCTGGATAGATAGAGCCTATGGTCCCCAAATGCTGGCTACAGCGGGGGCACAACGTAAAAAGCACTTGGAGCAAGTAATGGCAAACGATGACCATTTAGCTGAGCTTTCGCTTCAAGCAAAAGAAAAAATGGATGAGCCATCGAGGGGATAATGCTACGCAAAGTTGCAACTGGTCCTATTCCTG
>MDTB01061003.1_pt1 | contig 21561 bp, 18 predicted proteins | sample 811161 | NCBI WGS metagenome assembly MDTB01 (sample SAMN05326650, study PRJNA326480) | marine metagenome | isolation source: seawater | place: Mediterranean Sea | collected 2009 | reverse complement strand
AGATGAAGAATCTTCATCGCATGAAGTAATGAAAATAGATAGAAATAATAATAGAGAAGTTTTAATTAAATTTTTCATTTTGACCTATATTTGTTAAAGTTGAACAGTGAAATTTAAAATGAATTTATTAGAAGATTGTTAGATTTTTTAAATTTTTAGATTCTTTTTGTTTTGCCCATTAATTTCATAATCAAGAATAAGCCAAAGCAGTAAACTAGGCTAACAGCTTCAAGGCCTATTATATAGAATGGATGCTCTCCAATCAAAAAAGGATTATCAACTGGAGGTTTCTTAGCTAAGTACATATAGTTCCCTCCTGTGAAGTAGTTTATAGTAGATACAGGAATAGCAATAAGGTTAAGATAAACCATTGATTTAATATAAGATAGAGGTCTTAGTTTCATTTTGTTGACTGCTATAGCCCAAATAAGAATAAGTATCATCATGCCATGATGTGAGAAAAATGTAATTACACCTAATGCATTCACAGAATTATTCAAATCAGGAGTTAGCATGGCTTGTAGGCCACCAGAAAAAGTCATGTAAAAACAAAACTCAAAAATATTTTGGTTTTTTTTAAACAGTAAAATTGTTGACAAGTAAAGAGTATACTGGCATACATGTAGGGGAAGATCTGCTGCAAGTGATAGAGGGGCTCCAATAGTTCTATTCCAATGATCAACTATTTCCTGAAAAATTGTAAAAATAAAAATTAAAATAGAAATATGTTTATGGTAAGGCTTAAAAGAAAGTCCCATTAAAGGAATGGCAATGCAAATTAAAGACCAAAAAGCTAAAATATAAAGGTGGTTTTTACCAAATAGTGGCACCAGCGTTCCAGGATTGCTAACTACTGTTAATATTGAGTCATGAAAATTCACTATAATTTTATTTTTTTAGATTAATTCTAATTAATAAATTATTTGTACTTTTAATAAATAAAATTATAAAAATAAGAGCAATCTAATGAACATTCTTTTTGATTACCTGGTTTTATTCTTTAATGAGGCATGGTCTATGACTATCGATATGAGTCCATATCTTTTAATCGGCATGTTAGTTTCTGGAGTCATTTCAATCTATGTAAATGATGATTTTGTTTCAAAGCATATAGGCTCAAGAAATTTTAATTCTGTTTTTAAAGCAACAATTTTTGGTATTCCCCTTCCTTTATGCTCTTGTGGAGTTATACCTGTAGCAGCTACTCTAAGATCTAGCGGCGCGTCAAAAGGATCAACCGTCTCTTTTTTAGTTTCTACTCCACAAACTGGGGTAGATAGCATCTTGTTGACATATGGTATGCTGGGGCCTGCGATGGCAGTATTCAGACCTCTAGCAGCTTTGATCTCAGGAGTACTAAGTGGGCTCGCAGTAAATATTTATGATGAAGAAAATCATGAGCATCCTAAAACAAAAAATACTATTGAACGAAAACACAATTTTCAAACTTTGGATAAAGTTAGATCTGCAATGAAGTATGGTTTTGTTACTTTACCATCAGATATTGCAGTTCCTCTATTTCAGGGTCTTGTTATAGCAACACTTATTTCTATTCTTCTTCCCCCAGATTTGATAGCTGAAAATTTTTCAGATATGATTCTACTTCCTGCCATGCTTCTCATATCAATACCATTGTATGTTTGTGCAACTGCTTCAATACCAATTGCATTAGCTCTAATGTCAAAAGGTGTAACGCTTGGAGCTGTTTTTGTATTTTTGATGGCAGGCCCTGCTACTAACGCCTCTTCTATAACTATAATTAAAAAAATTCTTGGTAAAAAAGTATTATTGCAGTATCTCATTATGATATCCTTAACATCATTACTGTTTGGCTTTTTGTTAGACATTTTTTTTAAATTTGATATTATCAACATTGGAATGAATCATAGTCATGAGCATGGTGCTTATTGGCAGGTTTTTTCGGGCTTTTTATTTTTAATTGTAATGATTAATGCCTATGTAAGTAAAAAAACCAATTCTATGGTTAAAGTCAAATCTCAAAATAGAGAATCTATGCTTTCAATAGAGGTAGAAGGGATGACCTGCAACCACTGCGCTTCAAGCGTAAAAAATGCTGTTCTAGGCTCGTCAAATGCTAAGGAAGTTCAGGTGGATTTAAGTTCAGGTGAGGTTTCAATTTTCGGCGAGGATATTAATAGAGATGAGATCAAAGCAAGTATTGAGAGTTTAGGGTTTAGCGTTAAATAGATTTAGGGTTTAATTTATGTATACAGGATTAGTTATATTTTTATCATTCATAACATTTGCTTTTTCAGAATCATTTTCTGGATATTTAAGGTCTCAAGAAATTAGCTTTTGTATGGATAATTGCAGCGAGTACTACCTTGAAAATGAAGATGGTGAGTTTATCAATAATTTTACCTTAGGCTTAGAGAATTCAGAGCTTCAAATGTTTGAGGATAGATATGTTGAGATTGAATCAACTGAAGTAATGAACTGTATTGAGTGCAGTGCTTTGTTAATTGATTCAATAGGCATATCAAGCCAATGCCTAAATCCAGTTTCATGTTTTATGGATCCATGTGATATTGCGTCATGTCAGTCCGAAATAAATAACAATCAATGTATTCCGAATTATTGTGGTGGATGCAATGCAGATTTTTATGATTTTAGTGGAAGTCTGGTTGATTGCCAGCAAGGTACATGTATGGATTTAAGTGGCCTGGATTTTGGTTTTTGTGAAATGATTATTGGAGTTGGTTATTCCAATGGATCTTGTACCTGGATATCAGGATGCTCTGATAGTATAGATGGTACAGACTATAGTCCTTATATATTCAATTCATTAGATGAATGTGAAGAGTTTTGCTCACAAGCTGACTTGACTTGCGATGAAATAACTGAGGCCTATGAGGATTTGCACCATGGGCAATATTCAGCTTGCCAAGGTAATGATGACTGTCAAGTTGTGTTAGGTAGCTGTGATGTAGGACTGGGTGGGTGTTATTATTCTGTGAATAATACCTATGATCAAACGAGTGTTGCAAATCTTTTGGAAAACTGGGAAAACCAAGGCTGCCAGGAATGGGTTTGTGACTGCCTTCCTGAACCATTTGCTTTGTGTGACAATGGTGTGTGCTCTACAAGTTGGTGTATTGATGATAATCCAGAAGGCTGCATGTCAATTGGGTGCTCTGATGGCTACAGCTGCTTAGATGACTATGAAAACAGCTGTGTTCCTTCAAGTTGTTATTGTGATGAGATTTACGGTCAATGGTACTGCACTGAAGACTGTGGAGGTGGAACGTGCTTCTTAGATGGCGATATAAATCTAGATGACCAAATTAATGTTTTAGATGTTGTTTTTGCTGTTAACTTTATCCTTCAAATTACTGAACCTTCAGCCTTGGAGCTTAAACTCTCAAATTTGAATGGCGATGATACTTTAAATGTGTTGGATGTTATTTTTCTGATTAGCCTTGTTCTGATCTAAGGGTTAAAGCTTTACATTAAGTTATTGATTTAATATACAAGAAAATATAGTTATAATATCTTTTTTTAATTTTTCGTTTCTATTACTTTTTATTACATAATCACAGTTGGAACCCTTAATAGTTTTTTTTAATTTACAGTATGATTATAAATTATTTTTATCTTCTAGTTTTTGTTGCATTTTCTTTTTCAGGTTTTATATCAGAGTTTCAAGCTAAATCTGTTGCCCAAAATCTTTTCAAAGAGAGAAACGCTTTGTCCTACCAAGATGATTTTTCAGTAAGTACTGTTGAGACAGTTGTTAGCAACAATGTTATAGTTTTATATGTTTTTCATCTATCCCCTAAAGGATTTGTTATTGTATCAGGGGACGATAAAGCTCATCCAATTTTAGGCTATTCCTTTACAAATAATTTTTCTACTTCAGCTATGCCAGAAAATCTTTTGTATTTGTTCAACCTCTTTAAAGAGGAAATATACTTGGCATCAATTGCATCAAGTAGTCAAAATCCAGAGATAAAGCAGCTATGGCATAAATACTTATCTGGTGAAAACTTAAGCTTTGGATCTAGAAATATAGAGCCGATGATTGAGGCTGAGTTTAATCAAGGAGGTTCATGGAATAATGTTGTTACTCAAAATATCGGTGATAATGTGCCGGTTGGGTGCGTGGCTGTTGCAATGTGCCAAATAATGCATTATTGGTCACATCCTAGCCAGGGATCGGGTAGTAATTATTACTACCACCTTGATTATGGGTTAATTGAGGCTGATTTTAGCTCTGCAACTTATGATTTTGGTACTATGCCTGCTAGCTATGCAAACTCAGATAGTCAACTTCTTTTGTTTCATGCTGGTGTCGCTGTCAATATGGACTACAATTATAGTGGTTCTGGTGCTTATGTTATTGGCGATTATCCATCTGCAGGTCATGCCATGAAAACTTATTTTGGCTTTAGTGAAAACCTCAACTTTATTCATAAAAATAACTATGAAACTAACGCTGAGTTTAGAGACCTTTTAAAGCAGCAGCTTGAAGATGGAAAGCCTATTATGTATAGAGGAGATACTGGTGAGTCAGGTCATGCATGGAATATTGATGGGTACAACGGTAATATGCTCCATTGTAACTGGGGGTGGGGAGGATCAAGCAATGGATACTTTAATCTAAACTCCATGGGAGGTTTTCCAAACAGTAATGCTGCTGTGGTTGATCTCTTTCCAGACTTTGGGGTGCCAATAGCCCTTTTTGAGTATGATGTCAGTGATTTGGATGTTGTGTTCGTTGATCTTTCTGAATTTGCAAGCCCTACGCAAATTGATCAATGGCACTGGAATCTAGGCGACGGAAATTCTGTTTCTTCTAGTGAGGCTTTTGCTCAGCATTCATATTCAGAAGGAGGGGAGTATGTGGTATCTCTTGTTGTTGAGGACATCTATGGACAAACAAGTGAGCCATTTACAGAGGTTGTTGTGATTGAATCTGAAGATTCTCCAGTTGCTGGCGATATGAATGATGATTCGATACTTGATATTCTTGATATAGTTGTTCTGGTTAACCTTGTTATTGACAATCCAGGCTTTGACAGCCAGGGAGATATAAATAATGATGGTATTCTTAATGTCTTAGATGTTATTTTGTTAGTTAATTTGTTATTGGAGTAAGATTTTATGTTAAGGGTAATATTAGCAACTTTTTTTTTATTTTCCTGCAACAAGCAGTCATCAGTTTCTACTCTTGATGATGAGGTTTATTACTTTAATACTCCACATGGAGTTGTAGTTGACGATCTTAATCATATTATCTATCTTAGTGATAGGGGCAATGGATATCTCCATAGCTACACATGTGTTGGAGATTTGCTTAGTTCTGTACATCTTGATGAGGCAAACAATTTCGTTTCAGGCGTAAATATTTCCTCTAGCAGTATCTATGCCTGCAATCAGCAGTCTTCTTCAGTCTCCATATTGGATGCTACAAGTTTCACTTTAAAGGAAAATATCGAAGTAACATCAGATGTATCTAATTGCTATTTTGATGCCAAAAATGAGGCTGATTGTCTCTTATATGAAGATGAAGGTTGTTATTGGATGGTTGATCATTGCATGCCTCCCAGTAGCTCTGAAGGTCTTGATCAATGCAGTCAATATAATTTTGGAGATTGTCAAGTAAACTCAGATCAAGGATGTATGTGGATGGGTGATATCTGTATGATGCATAGCTCAGAGGCCCCTCATTATATTGTTTTAGATGAAGAGGCAGGTTATTGGTTTGTAACATCTATAATGACTGGGTATGTGCTTCAGTATAGCATTGATAATAATGAGCTTGTAGGAAGAATTAAGGTTGGAGATCAACCTGCTTTGATGGCGATTAATAAAAGCCAAAATTTACTTTATGTGTCAAGAATGATGCAAATGACTATGCCAAATATGGATATGGGATCTACATCAAATGATATTCATAGCATTGAATACTCAGAAGATGGTCTTTCCTTAGTTGAAAAGTATTCAATTTTAGCACCCAATCCTCATGGTATTGACTTCGATGGAAAATATATATATACCATTAGCAATTCTTCTGATCAAATTGTCAAGATTGACTCAGAAACTGGTATGACTACTTATACGCCATTAAGGCTTGAGGATGGAATTACTGGGGGGCAAGAAGATCCTAGCATTGAGACCTTCGTATTAAAACCTATTGCTTGCAAATATATTGATGGCAATATTTTAGCTGTTACTTGTCAAGGAGGCTCGTATACTTCAGGTAATTTAAATAGCTATGCACCAAGTCAGGTTCAGCTTTGGAATACTGATTCTATGACACTTATTGACAGGTATGAGTTCTCTAGTTCTTCAAGTGCATGGCATGTGGATGCCCTTGAAGAGCAAAACAAATTATTTGTAGCTCTTTCTGGATCGGGTGGTCAAGGTGGAGGCATTGTATGTCTTATATACAGTAATGAAGGGTTCGCCGAGGATCCTTTATGGCAAAAAATAAGTAGCGACCCTTACTAGTTAAATGCTAAATTAGTGTATGAATTCTACTATCTATAATATTCCTAAAACTATATTTCTTATTGGCTTACCATTAGCGAGTATGATTGGAGTTCCATTGTATGTTTACCAAAATGGAGTCGTTTGGCAGGAGCCTGCAATGCTTTTAATTGGTTGGTTCTTTGCTGGGCTTGGTATAACAGTTGGGTACCATCGACTTTTTGCCCATAGAAGTTTCAAGGCAAAGCCTTTAACAGAATGGTTTATAATGTTTATATCAACAGCTGCGCTTCAAAATAAAATTGTTAATTGGTGCTCAGATCATAGGCGTCATCATAGGATGCTTGATACTAAGCAGGATCCATACAGTATTACCGAGGGGTTTTTTCATGCCCATATTGGTTGGATAATGAAGAAAACACCTACAATAATTGAAGGGGTTGAAGACCTGCAAAAAAAATCGTGTGTAAAGTTTCAATCTAGATTTTATTGGCCCTTAGCAATTTCGTTGTGTTTTTTACTTCCGGTTGTTATAGGTTCTCTTTATGGCCGGCCACTAGGAGGGTTTCTTTGGGGTGGCATTCTCAGGGTTACACTAGTCCATCATTTTACTTATTTTATTAATTCTCTTTGCCATTATGCAGGTACAAAGCCATATGATGTTAATACAACTGCTAGAGATTCATGGTACATGGCTCTTTTGACATTTGGGGAGGGCTATCATAACTTTCACCATAAATTTCAATGGGATTATAGAAATGGTATTAGGTGGTATGATTTTGATCCAAGTAAGTGGTTTATAAAAACATTGTCTTATTTTAGGCTTACTTATGATTTGAAAAAAGTTCAAGAGTCAAGAATTTTAAAGGCACGGTTTGATTGCTTAAGTGAACAAGTTACAAGCATTTTGAATGAACGTTCTTCCATTACCTACAAAAAGTATTTAACTAGATTAGATGAAGCAAATGCCAAGGTTAAGTCCTACATGAAATCATGGAGGGAACTAGAAAAAGAAGCCTCAAAAATAAACGTTCTAGAATCAATTCCAGGAAAAATCAACCAAATAAACTCTTTGAGGCTCCAGTATAAAATCAAGATGAATGGTGCTATAAACTCTCTATCAGTCATCCTTGTCTCATTAAAAGATAATCTTGTTTAGTAAGTTTATATTAACGATAATTTTCTTTTCTTCAATATTTAGCCAATGAGCGATGTGAGTCAATCCATCGATGCCAGTTGGCAATCCAAGTAATGGTGTAGGTCTTTTTGCGGGTCAAGTTATGCTGACATCATCTTTTATTTATCAAGATATTGATTGGTATCATGACCCTACAGATGATGAGCCTGGTTGGGAACATAGGGGGAAATTTTTTTCAACATTGTTTACTCCCGAGCTATCTTTAGGAATTACTGATGATCTTAATCTATCTTTCAGCCAGACATTTGGCCTTAGGTGGATGGATTTTAACCCAGTTTGGACTTTAGGTGGTGATGTCCCTGAATATATAAGCAGCCACCACAGGAATGAAGATAGTATGTCCGATTTCTCCAATGCAAGGGGAGGCCTTGCTGGTGATATAAACTTTAAGGCAAAGTACCTCTTAAGCTATACTGCTGGAGGTGTTGGCCCTAGATCTTTTTTTTCAACTGGTTTTACTATACCATCAAATAGCTATTTAACTTCGGATCCTTATTTTCAAAAAACAATTGATGTTGATTATGGAAACAGTGATGGTGAGGTTACATCAGATGAAACTGAAAGGTTCAATGAGGAGTACGATGAAAAGGCTCACAAGCATTTCGCTATAAGCGAAGGCGTTTATAGATTTATTGTTGAGCCTTCCTATTTTTACAAAAGACGTTTCAATCCAGTTTTTCTAGGGTTAAGTATTTCTTATAGCATTCCAATTTCTGAAAAAAAACATGGGAGCTCTACCTATAAAGCTAGCAAGATTGTAGATGTCCACCTAACATCACTTTTTGTGTCAAGCCAGATTGATTTTATAAGAAAACTCGTACCTGCTTCTATAGATTTTTCATTAGGACTGTCAATTTCGCACCAAGGGAGTACTTCATGGAATGGATATCGTTCTCCAATACCTGAAACTACAGTGTTATTTCCAAGCTTTGGCTTGGTTGTTGGATCTAAAAAATTTGGAGCACTTAATGTGATATTTAGAACCTCCTACTTTTTGGATGGAATATTTGCAGCTACATCAGAATTTGGGGATAAAGACTTCAAGCAAGGAACAAGTGAATTGGATGTAATTCTTAACTACAGACTGCCAGTTGATTATTATATTAAGTTTTTAGATTAAAGTATTGATATTAGTAATAGTTGTTGCAAAACAATAAATGGTTTCATATTTTTATACATGAACAAGTTGTGCCTGTCATTTTTTATTTTATCTTTTTTGATTCCCTGTGAATTAGGGTATGAGAGTTTTATGGATAATTGCTATTTATCTTCTGATGTTGACTTTTTACGTGAAATTTTAGATAATAGCACAGAAACTGTTAATATGGAGATGGATGATCCTAGTTGGTTTCCAGGTACTAGTATTGGAAACGGCAATGGAATAATAGAGCCTCTTGAGATATGTTCTCAAACCTGGGAAAATGGTAGGTTGGTTTTGCTGGACTGTGGAGCTCACGAGCTGAATGGTGTGTATCATTGGTGCCAGCTTTCTGGTGATTTGCCTGAATCTTTAATAAGTTTAACTGAACTTGAAACCTTTATTTTGGACTATAATAATTTTAGTGGTATCGTTCCTGAGCATGTTTGCACTATGAATTTTGATTTTTCTGACTACTCTTCTTTCAGTCTCAATGGTAATGAATTTTGCCCTCCTTACCCAGAGTGTATTGAGCCTTACATGGGCTGGCAGAACTCACAAGATTGCGAGTTATCTGAATGTTATGATGTAGGGGTAAGAGATTTTATCTCTTTTGAATATAATGGTGATAACGTGCTAAACACGTATGAAGATTTTTCAGGTGAGCCTTACCTAGGTTTTCATATTTACAATGATGGCCCTGATTGCTTTCAGTATCCAGGGGTCAGAGTTACCAGTGATACCCCAGGTGTAAGCTTTTATGGATACGGTGATGATCAGGAGGTATTTGAAACTTGGTGGTATGGTATGTTTTCTCAACAGGAGGAGGGGTTTGTTCTTGGGTTTGATGTAAGTCCTTATGTGCCAGAAGGTACTGTAATCACTTTCACTGCAGAATCAACAACTCTCCACTGCGAGGACAGTTGTCTTGGAAGTGATGATCCTTATTGTCATGAATGCCCGCCTACTGATCCAATCTCAATATCAGTTACGGTTGGAGAAAGTTTTACCAACTCTGTTGGAGATTCAAATCTTGATGGAGAAGTTAATGTCCTTGATGTAGTCGAAACAGTTGGTTACATAGTATTTAATGAGTCGCATTATTACTATGACCTCACCTTTCTTATGAGCGATATCAATACAGACAACCTTGTTAATGTCCAGGATGTTGTAATGATGGTTAGTATAATCCTAGAAATTTAATTTTTTATTTGCATCGCTTCATCTTTATTTAATAATTTTTATTATGAATTTTTATAATTTTTTTAAAATATGATTATTTCACCATGCCTCCAGGTTGGATGGTGTCTCTATAGTTTTTTAGAAAAGAAATCACAAATTCATATTCCCTCAATATTTATAACATTAAAAAAAGGATTATTTTTATGAATTATCTTATGATTTTATCTATATTAATTTTTTCAAGCTGTGCTGATAAAAGTATATCTACAGAAAATTTAAAAGAAAATACTAGGGCTTTTAACTTTGAGTATAGTGTAGAGGTTGGATCTACTGATAATAAGAGCTTAGAGCTCTGGATCCCCTATCCAAAGTCAAATGAAGTGCAGAAAATCTCAAATATTAAGGTTGAGGCTGATGGCTTGAAATATGAAGTAAAAAGCGAGAAGGTGCATGGCAACAAGTATTTGTATATTTCAAGTAAGGAGGGTACCTCTTCAGATAAGAATATTTCACTTAAGTTTGATGTTGTTAGAAGTGAGCATGGCGCAGTAAACTACAAGGATGTCAACCCTAAGGCCTACCTTAAATCTTATTCAACTGTTCCAACAGGAAGTGCTTTTGAAAGTATAATCAGCGAAAATGATCTAAACAGCAAGAATATACGAAAAATATATGATTTTGTACTTAATGGAATGCACTATGGCAAGCCTAGATCTTCAGATGTTTCAGATGCATTCTTTGCAGGTAAAAACCCTAAAACTGATAGGGAATGGCTGCCCTCCAGCATAAAGTATGGAAAGAAAAAGGTTTCAAAGGACGAGATAGTTGGGTTTTATACTTCATCAAAAAAAGATGGAAGTAATTATACTTTCGGAAATGGAAACTCCCTTTATGCCTGCGATATCGGCGTTGGAAACTGCACAGATTATCATTCATATTTTATGTCAGTTGGAAGAACATTGGACGTTCCTGTAAGATTTCACATGGGGTTCCCAATTCCATCGGGGCAGTCTGGAAAGGTAGGAGGTTACCACTGTTGGGCAGATTTCTTTGTAGAGGGAAAAGGGTGGACCCCTGTTGACATTTCTGAGGCAGATAAAGATCCTTCAAAGGAAGAATATTACTTTGGTACTGCCTGCAAAAATAGAGTTGAAATGATGGTAGGTAGAGATTTTGTTTTAGATGGATATGATGGAGGCCCTGTAAATCTTTTTATTTACCCAATTCTTGAAGTTGACAACAATGAATCTAAAAACTTTAAGAAGAGTTTTAAGTATAAAAATCTTTAAAAAAGGTTTGCAGATATAGAAGAGTATCGTTTGAAAAGGCCTTTTCTTGGTGTAAATTAGTTTTGATTATTTAACACTAATGGAGGTCTTATGAAGATCCTAGTATTTTTGTTGTCATTTATATTTTTAGGCTCATCCTTTCTGCTTTCTGCTCCAAAGTCAGATAGAAAAGAAGGTCGTCACCCTAAGAAGAAAGCTCAAAAAATTGAGGATAAAAAAAACCTAAACCTCAATATGAAGTTGAAGAGTGAAAGAGGATTGGCAATTAAGGAAAAAAAAGAACGTAAAAGATTAGCTAGAGAAAATTTCAAGCAGGATAAAACGTTGCTCATTGAATCTCATAAAGAAGAAATCCAAGCTATCAGAGAGAATATGAGATCTGAGTTTGAAGCTGCCAAATCAAAGGAAGAGAAGAAGAAAATAAAAGAATCCTACAAGCTTAAAATTTTAGATCTAAAGCATGGACATAAAAAAGATTTAATTGACTTAAAGTATAACTTTAAAAAAAGTAATAAAAAATCTTATAAATAAGTAATTTATGACCCTTTTTATCAAGAATACACTCTCTGGTAAAAGAGAAGAGTTTGTACCTATCGATCCGGATAACGTAAGGGTTTATGCATGCGGACCAACTGTTTACAATTACGCGCACATTGGAAACGCTCGCCCAGCTGTTATCTGTGATTTATTGGTCTCTGTACTAAGGCTTCTTTATCCAAATGTTACATATGTTTCAAACATTACAGATATTGATGATAAAATTATCAAAGCTTCCAATGAATCGGGAGTTCCAATATTAGATCTAACGCGAAAGTTTGAAGAAATATATAATAAAGATATGTCGATGCTAGGTGTTGTTGGACCGGATATTCAGCCAAGAGCAACTGAGCATATAGATGAAATGATATCTCTTGTCAAAAGACTTATTGAAAATGGTAGTGCATATGAATCTGATAGCCATGTTCTTTTTCATGTCCCTTCATATTCTTCGTATGGAATGCTATCAAAGAGAGATATATCAGATCAGGTTGCAGGTAGCAGGGTGGAGGTTGAGTCATACAAAAAAGATCCTTCGGACTTTGTTCTTTGGAAGCCTAGCACTAAAGATCAGCCTGGGTGGGATTCTCCATGGGGTTTTGGCAGGCCAGGCTGGCATCTTGAGTGTTCAGTGATGTCAGAAAAATCACTCAAAATCCCCTTTGATCTTCATGCAGGTGGTCAAGATTTAATTTTTCCACATCATGAAAATGAAATTGCGCAAAGCTGTGGGTCAATAAAAAGCAATGACCCTTCAAGTTTTTCTAAGTATTGGATGCATAATGCCATGATAAGGATGGATGATGAAAAAATGTCTAAGTCAATTGGCAATATTCTATATGTCCATGATTTGATAAAAAAATTCCCTGGTGAGGTTCTTCGTTTAACGTTGCTTTCCGCACATTATAGGCAGCCACTTAATTGGACGCATGAAACTATTCAACAATCAAGAAAAACACTTGATAGAATGTATAGAGTTTTAAAGAAAGCTGAAAGTTTTAAGGTTTTTGAAGTTTCGCCTCCAGATGATTTTATGAGTGCTTTATGCGACGATCTAAATACTTCTAAAGCTATGGCCGTTATTAATTCTCTTGTATCTTCATTGTCAAAGGCCAAAGGAGAGGATGCTGCCCAGTTTAAATCCTTACTTCTGTCTTCTGCTGGAGTACTTGGGATACTTAAAAAATCCCCTGATGAGTGGCTAGGGTATAGCGAATCGGATGCTGCTGATAATGAAGAAATTCAAAGGATGATTGATGCTAGAGATAGAGCTAGAAATGAAAAAGATTTTTCCTTAGCTGATGAACTTAGAGATAAACTTGATGAAATGGGAGTTGAGATTGAAGATTCCCCTGAGGGGACTAAGTGGAGAAAAAGGCAGTAAACTTGAATTCTGAAGATAATATAATAGTAACATTTCCAGATGGAAATTCGAGAACTTATCCTCACTCAACAACTGGATATGAAGTTGCCTATAGTATATCGCCTGGCCTTGCTAAGCAGGCAGTTGCTGTATCGTTAAATGAAAAAATGTGTGACCTTAGCCTCCCTATTACCAAAAACTGCAATATCAGTATTATAAAAAGGTCTAACGATGAAGCGCTTGAGCTTATTAGGCATGATTGTGCCCACGTAATGGCTGAGGCCGTTCAAAGTCTTTTTCCAGGAACCCAGGTAACAATAGGCCCTTCAATAGAAAATGGTTTTTATTATGACTTTAGCAGAGCAAAACCATTCACAGATGATGATCTCAGGGCAATTGAGAAAGAAATGGTTAAAATAATTGATAGAGATACGCCATTTAAGCGTGAGGTTTGGGATAGGAATAAGGCTCTTAAGCATTTTGAGTCAATTGGAGAAACGTATAAAGCTGAAATCATTAAAGATCTTCCTTCTGATGAAGATATTACTGTTTACAGGCAAGGTGAATGGCTTGACCTTTGTAGAGGGCCTCACCTTCCATCAACAAGCCATGTGGGAAAGTCATTTAAGCTTATGAAAATTGCAGGTGCATATTGGAGGGGAGATGAGAACAATGAAATGCTAACCAGAATTTATGGTACAGCATGGAGAAATGATAAGGAGCTAAAATCTTACTTTGAACTGCTTCATGAATCAGAGAAGAGAGACCATAGAAAAATTGGAAAGGATTTGAAGATTTTCACTTTCGATGATGAAGTTGGTGCGGGATTGCCTCTATGGCTTCCCAATGGTTCTGTTATTATTGAAGAGCTTGAGAAACTTGCAAAGGAAACTGAGGATAGAGCAGGCTTCGATCGAGTTAGAACGCCACATATCACAAAAGGTAGTCTATATGAAAAATCAGGGCACTTAGCCCACTATAAAGAAAGCATGTTTCCCGCGATGGATATTGATGGCAATAGCTACTATTTAAAACCAATGAACTGCCCCCACCATCATAAGATATATGCAAGCAGCCCAAGGACTTATAGAGATCTGCCAATTAGACTTGCAGAATATGGAACCTGTTATAGATATGAAAAGTCAGGCCAGCTATTCGGCTTAATGCGAGTTAGAAGTATGCAGATGAATGATGCTCATATTTATTGCAGCGAAGAACAGTTTAAGGAGGAGTTTCTATCAGTATGCCAAATGTATTTAGAGTATTTTGAAATATTTGGTATTGAAAAATATGAAATGAGGCTTAGCCTTCATGACCCCGAAAAACTTGGCAAGAAGTACGTTGATGAGCCGGATTTATGGATAAAGACTGAGAACCTCGTTAGGGAAGCTTTGCAAGAGGGAAAGTTAAACTTTATTGAAATTCCAGGTGAAGCTGCTTTCTATGGACCAAAGATAGATGTTCAAGTTTGGAGTGTAATTGGAAGAGAGTTTACATTGGCCACCAATCAAGTTGATTTTGCGATACCTGCTAAGTTTAATCTTACCTACAAAGACAAGGAAGATTCTGATCAGACACCACTATGTATCCACAGAGCACCTCTTTCAACGCATGAGAGGTTTGTTGGTTTTTTGATCGAACACTTTGCTGGAGATTTTCCTCTTTGGATGTCTCCTGTCCAGGTTATGATTATCTCTATTTCAGATAAATTTAATCACTATGCAGATAAAGTCCAATCTCAACTAAAAGCGAATGGTATTAGATCTAAGGTAGACTTGAGGAATGAAAAGATGGGGGCAAAGATAAGGAAATCTGAATTAAATAAGATTCCTATTATGGTCATCGTTGGTGAAAAAGAAGTTAATGAAAACAGCGTTTCAATACGAAGAAGGTTCACTGGGAATTCCGGTACTATTCCGCTTGATTCTTTTATATCAACAATAAGAAAAGAGATTAAAGAAAGATCAAAATCGGATCAATCTAAGGATGATTGTTAAAGGCTTAGTTTTCCTTGTTAGATTGTACAAACTTTTCGTGTCTCCAATATTGGGAAGGTCTTGCAGGTTTAGTCCAACTTGCTCTTCCTATGCGTCTGAATCACTTAAAAGGCATGGAGCCTTGAAAGGCTTGTTACTTTCAGTTAGGCGCATCAGTCGATGCCATCCATGGGGTGGCCATGGGTATGACCCTGTTAAAGATTAACATTTTGTTACTTGTTAATATTATTTATTAGATATAAAATTACATCATAATAAACAAAAAATTATGTCAAAAAAATCAATTGATAAAGTTCTAAAGGAAGAACAGCTTAAGTTTGAAAACCAGGGTGACGATCACTCAGTTAAATCCATAGATACCCCTATGAGAGAGGGCGCTTTTGAAAAAAGTTCTTCTGAGAAGATAAATTTAATTAAAGACCATTTTTATGAAATTATGGATATTTTAGGCTTGGATATGTCAGATGATAGCTTGAAAGGCACGCCATACAGAGTTGCGAAAATGTATGTTTCTGAAATTTTTAATGGTTTAGATGAAGAGCATAAGCCCAAGGTTACTTTGTTTGATAACAAGTATCAATACGGCAAGATGCTTGTAGAGAGAGATATTAGCTACTATTCAATGTGTGAGCACCACTTTATGCCAATCTATGGAAAAGCCCACATTGCATATATATCATCAGGAAAGGTAATTGGCTTGTCTAAGCTTCATAGAATAGTCAAGTATTTTGCTTCTAGGCCTCAAGTTCAAGAAAGAATGACGGTTCAAGTTTTTCAAGAATTAAAAAAAGTTTTAAATACTGAAGACGTTGCAGTAATGATAGATGGTTTTCATATGTGTGTGTCAGCTAGAGGTACAAAAGATATAACTAGCTCTACAGTTACTATGGAATCTGGGGGTTCTTTTAGAGAAGATAGAAAGTGGGCTGAGTTCATGGAGTTGGTCAAGCCCTCAAAAAGGTAAAATTTCTGCACCACTTAATATCAAACAAATAAACAAATTCTTTGCCTGGCAAAACTTTAGCTAATGTTGTTTCTTTAAAAGATTCCTTTTCTAAAAATGATTCTGTCTACTTAGATGTAAGGTCTCCAAGAGAGTTTAATAAGGGGCACGTAACAAAATCCATCAATATTCCACTTTTTAGTAACGAAGAATTTTCCGATATAGGGTCTATCTATAAGTCTAAAGGTAAGCAGGAGGCTGTTGACAAGGGACTTGTATATGCATCGAGGTCTATGTCGGATATCATGAAAGCTATTGAAGTGTATAAAAATCAAAATATTTTTGTATACTGCGCAAGAGGCGGCATGAGAAGCGATGCATTTGTATGGCTACTTGATTCAATTGGATATAAGGCTTCAAAGCTTTTGGGTGGATATAAATCTATAAGGCACCAAGTTCTTAGCTCTTTTAATTTAAAAAATGAGATAAAAATTATTGGAGGAGGAACAGGCACTGGTAAAACAATAATTTTATCTAGGCTAGCTATGATGGGATGCAATGTGATTGATTTGGAAGGATTTGCAAATCACCGAGGCTCTTCATTTGGAAGTTTGGGACGTGGCGCTCAGCCTACGCAGCAACAATTTGAAAATGATATGTATTTCAAGGTAATTAAAGATTTAAATGAAAAAAAAATATTCATAGAAAGTGAAAGCCGAAAAATTGGTAAGCTTGTAATCCCCCCAGATCTTTGGGGTAGTATGGGGCGGGCAGTTTACGTGAAAATTTCAATGGATATCGATAGAAGAATAGAAAATTTAATCAAGGAGTATGGGGCGTTCTCAGCAAACAAATTAGAAGAGAAAATTATTAATATAAAAAAAAAATTGGGTGGAGCAAATGTAAAGAAGGCTATAAACTTTATCTCAAAATCTAGAAAAAGAGATTTTTGCAGACTATTGCTTTTATGTTACTACGATAAAACATATGCTCATTCTTTTGAAAGCAGAAAAATTAAAGCAATTAATGTCAATGCCAGCTCTAAGAGTTACAATGAAATAGCCAAAGAGGTAAAAGGATGCTGATTAGACCTGTCGAAGGGGAGGGACAAGAGTAATAATATTTATATTCATCTAAAAGGTAACACATAGCTAACAATATCCGATGAACTAACTCCTCCTCCTATCCCTGATCCTTCTAATAATATTTAAAAATCTTACATATATTATGAATATTTTTTCAAAGTAAATGTGATAGAGGTCATATGGTATGAGTAAAGTTGTAGTTTTGGGGACAGCGCAAGATGGAGGCGTTCCTCACGCAGGGTGTAAAGAAGCTTGCTGTGAGAGTGCTTGGAAGGATGTGCTTTTGCATAGGTATCCATCTAGTATTGCAGCAGTTTGTGAAGAGTCTAAGAAATTTTGGATTTTTGATGCAACGCCTGATATTAAGCATCAGCTTAATATCTTAAACAAGTATAAATCAAATTTATCAGGAATTTTTTTAACTCATGCACACATCGGTCACTTTGCTGGATTAACTAGTCTAGGCCTTGAAATAATGAATCTTAAAGGGATTTCAGTTTACGTTATGCCGATTATGGAGAAATTTTTAAAGAAATCACCATTTATCAAAAGCTTAATCAATGAGGGAGTGATTAAGGTTAGATCAATTAGTGACAAGCAAAAGATTAGTGTGGGGCCTTTTTTAGTTGAGCCTTTTAACGTACCCCATAGAAATGAGCTTTCAGAAACAGTTGGATATAAAGTTTCAGCTTCAATGGGAAGTATCGTTTACCTCCCAGATATAGATGCTTGGCAAGGATGGGAAAAAAAATTGTTTTCATTAGTTGAAGAAAACAACTATTTATTTATTGATGGTACATATTTTAAAAAAAATGAAATTAAAAAAAGGAATATCAAAGAGATTCCTCATCCTTCAATATATGAAAGCATGAAGCTTTTATCTTGCTTGGATAGTAATCGTAAAAATAAAATATATTTTACACACTTCAATCACACAAACTCAGTAATTCACTCTGATCCATCAAGTGGAAGGCTTGTTGCTGAGAAAGGTTTTAATCTCTTAAAAGAAAAAAAAGTTTTTAAAATCTAGAGAATAAATGTAATTAATTGTTTATATTTTATTTCCAGTACATTCTTGATAAAGGGTTATTGGAAATTCAATTGGTATAAGGGGGTGGCGCTTGATCTCGTTACCCCCTTTTTTATTCTATTTGAAAATTTCTTATTGGAAAGGTTTAATTCAACATGCTTTTTATAGAATCTATAAAATTCTCTATAAATTAATAAAATATAATATTTAAAAGATTAAATTAAAGTATTACTTTAATCTTATTGAATAAATTGACTTTTAAAATTATACTGAAGATTAAGTTTATTTTTTTAATTTTAATATGGTGTTATGCTAATTTATTTCCAATGAAATGATAGCTTATTTTTTATTTATAGTATCTGCGGCTTTTCTCTATTCATCAGATCAATCTATTTACTCTACTACCAAAATGTTTGATGGTGGAAAAAATTTGTATTGCAGTGCAAGTCATTGCAGTGGAGATGAAATTTCAAGGGACTTCTTGCATCAAATAAAAAACCTTGAAAATAGATCAAGTCATCAATTTTATATAACTAGTGGCTTTAGATGTGGACGATGCAACAGTGCATTGTCAAATAGCAGCGCTAAATCTAAACATTTAACAGGGATGGCGGTAGATATAAGATACAAAAGTCGCTCTCAGTTGCTTGAAGTAAAAAGACTAGCCAAAAACTCCAATTACTTTACTGCTGTTTATGATGAGTGTTGGAATGGGGTTCGCCATATTCATCTAGAAAAAAGTACCAATCAATCCTTTTCTTTTAGAAAGATCGGAAATTGCCAGGGATACCCAAATGGGCCAACTAGGTCAACCTTTCCAAATTTATTTGCAATATTTGGCTATGAAACCTACAATACATCTAGCGTAGCGATATTTAAGTATTTTAGAGGTTATAAAAATAATAATTTCAGTAAGCTTAATGTCGTTGATTTATCAATTTATTATTATAGCAACAACAGAGTTGAAGATAGGTTTAGCTTTATACTATTCTCTGAGTTTAGAAGGGAGGATATTAACTCTAAGTATCAATCATTTCTAGCTATTGGAGAGCCTTATTTCTTTTACGGTCTCAACAGGCCTCTTTTTGAAGGAGGTGAAGGTAGTATTATTAACATCAGGGGAAGCTTAAATTTTCATTGGCTCGCATTTCAAGATAACATAAGTGCTATATCCTATAATCCTGGCATTGAGGCGGTTGTTTCATTTGATAGCTACTTCTCAGGATTAGAGATTAGCTATCTTAAAACATTTATTGGCAATCAGCACTTTAGGGAGTTGGTTACAGTTAATTATTACTTTGGCCTATCAGCTGGCTTTGTATATAAAAAGTAAGATATTATTTACTGATTAAACAGTTACTTTTAATTTTGATAAAGTCATTGTAAATTGTTTTTGTATCGCTTATAAATTTAAATATGAAGAAAATATTTTTACCTGTTATTATTTTTATAGCACTTGGATGGACTTGCAGCTGTCTAGAGTTGCCTGATCCACCTGAGGCTTTCGATGAGGCTGATCTGGTGTTTTCTGGTAAGGCCATTAATATAGTTGCAGATAATTCTGGTTATTTTTTTGAAGTCACATTTGAAGTGATTGAGTCATGGAAAGGCCCTGCTGGTTCGTATACAGTTATTTTTACCGAAAAAGAAAGCTCTATGTGTGGATATAGCTTTCAAGATGGCTATGACTATCTAGTCTACGCTTATATCAACTCAGATCAAAACTTTACAAACAACTGCACCAGAACAAACTTATTAGCTAATTCTATTGAAGATCTCGAATTTTTAAATCAACAAAGTGGTTGCAGCGATGAATTTATTAATATTGATGGTTACTGCTTCTTTAAAGATGACATTGAAGTCCTTCAGGAAATGATAGATAATAGCATTGATAGTAGTTGGCACGACAGCAACCAATGCAATGAGTACGATATCTACTGCGGCTCTCCCAATCCCTATATGGATCAAAATGGTTACGTGGCAATAGATGGGCAGTGGAGCCTTAGTCTTAGCTCTACAGATAATGGCGCTGTTGATCCTCTTGAGCTTGGTTATCAGATTTGGGAAAATGGTCGTCTTAAGAGTTTGATGTGCGGAGCCTATATATACTGCGGTCTATCAGGAGAAATCCCCGAAAGTATCTCAAATTTAACTGAAATTGAAGTACTTAGACTCGAAGTTAATTACTTCTATGGGATTGTCCCAGATAGTATTTGCGAACTTTCTAGTGTAAACTATAGTGATTATTTGACTTTTGACTTATCTCACAACTATCTGTGCCCACCTTATCCAATCTGCATTGAAAATTCTGCAACTCAGTATATGCAAACTGAAAGCTGTTCATCTATTGGTGATTTGAACGGAGACAGCGCTATAAACGTTGTTGATGTCATAATCTTAGTTGGCCATATACTTGATCCAGTCATAGAAGCTCCTTATTTTTATGATGTAAACGATGACGGTGACATAAATATATTAGATGTAGTAGAGCTGGTTGAAGCTATACTCAATATATAGTATTGATCATTTCGAATTGAGTTTGTATATTTTTTTAGGAGGATATGTCTTAATTTCTTGGATGTTAAGGCAGATATAGATAAAGGCGATAGAAATATCGCCTTTATTGTTTATTTATATATTTAAGAAGTTGTGATATCACTCACACGTTAAAATCAGCAGTTTTATTACGAGAAAAGATGTTGTAATTTCTTAAGGTTTTACACCTAAAAGGAGGAGTTATAAAAAAATCACTATTATTTGCTGTTCTCTTTAGCCTGTCTTTTAGTAGCGTTACTGATGTTGATGGCAATACCTATGAAACTGTTCAGATTGGTGATCAGCTCTGGATGAAAGAAAACCTCAAAGTTACTCATTATAGAAATGGAGAAGATTTAAATAGATTTAATGAGAGTTTACCCACTGCTCCAAATATAAATCAAAATTGGAGTAATCTAGAAGTTGGTACATTTTATAATTATAATTCATCATATGGCCATTTATACAATGGACATGCTGTAAAAGATGAAAGAGGTATATGCCCTGTTGGATGGAATGTTCCTTCTGATGAGGATGTTATTATTTTAGAAATATATTTAGGCATGGATGAAGAGGTTACTAACTATAGAAATGTCTATAGGGGCACAAATCAAGGTAGTAAACTTGCAAATAATGACTATTTATGGATTGATGGTGTTCTTGAAAGTGATTCAGAGTTTGGTGCAACAGGATTTAATGTAATTCCAAGTGGATATATACAGTCAGATGGAATATTATTATCAAGTAATAATAGAGGTACTTTTTGGACAAATACAACTTACATAGAAGATTCAGGGATTGAGAAGATGTT
>MDTB01121512.1_pt1 | contig 21563 bp, 22 predicted proteins | sample 811161 | NCBI WGS metagenome assembly MDTB01 (sample SAMN05326650, study PRJNA326480) | marine metagenome | isolation source: seawater | place: Mediterranean Sea | collected 2009 | reverse complement strand
GCTGGAAGAATCGCAGAAGAACTTGGCCTTGATGAAACTTTTAGGCTAGTTGTTAATAACGGCGCCAAGGCCGGCCAAAGCGTATTTCATCTTCACTTACATTTGCTTTCAGGAAGACCTTTAAATTGGCCGCCAGGTTAAAAATATATATACGCACATACACCGAGCGTTAAAACAATTACTGTTATACCAACTGCAAAGTATGTTGCTTGTTTAACTGTTGTATTATCATCCATACAGATACCCCTAAAAAAAATATATCAAAAATAATTCCATTTTCAAGTCATTTTTTAATATAAAATATGCGCTATAAATTAATTTATCTTTATTTTGACTAATCCAACAAAACAAAAACTATCTAAAGAAGTTAAGGCATGGATATCATATGATCTTGGAAATTCAGCCTTTGCAACAACTGTAGTAGCAGCATTTTTTCCTATTTTTTATGATCAGTTTTGGGCTTCAAATATTGATCCAGTCCAATCAACTCAATATTATAGCTGGACCCTAGTTATATCTAACCTTGCTTTGCTATTTACAGCCCCTTTGATAGGAGCTATTACAGATATAAGTAAAACAACAAAGAAATTATTCGTATCGATGGTATTAATTTCAATTTTATGTGTTGCCTTACTCTTTATTGTTGAAGCTGGTTCATGGGTGTATGCATTAATATTTTTTGGTATAGCTAATTATTTTTTTTCTGCTTCAAATGTTCTATATGACAAGATTCTAGTTCAAATAACGTCTCCTGATTTATTTTCTAAAATATCTGGATATGGTTTTGCGTGGGGATATTTTGGAGGAGGGTTGCTGTTTTTAATTAATGCAATAATGAGCCTTTATCCAGAAATGTTTGGCCTGTCATCTCAAGCAGATGCAATAAGGTGGTCATTTATAACTGTTTCCGTTTGGTGGTCTATATTTTTAATTCCACTTTCTTTAACATTCAAAGATAGGACTGAAATTCAAGTTACAAAAAATATTATTTCAAGTTCGTTTAAGAATATTCTTTCAACCTTAAGGTCTCTATCCAAATATAAAAATGCTTTTATATTTTTAATTGCCTTTTTCTTGTTTATTGATGGTGTTCACACCGTAATGGCACTTGCATCCAAATTTGCTCTTAATCTTGGCTTGGATTCTAGTTCAGTAATCATTGGTTTATTACTTGTACAGTTTATTGCTTTTCCTTCTACACTGGCATGGTCTTTTTTTGGCGAGAAATACGGCGATAAACTTGTTATATATATTTCAATAATAATTTATATTGGAATCGTCATTTATTCTCTATTTTTATCTAATCCAACTGAATTTTATATCCTTGCTAGCTTAGTTGGCCTAGTTCAGGGCGGAATTCAAGGAAGTTCTCGTGGTCTTTTTGCAAAATTAATTCCTGCTGAAAAGGCTGGAGAATTTTTTGGTATTTTTAATACATTTGGAAAAGCTGGTGCTTTTATGGGACCAGCCTTGGTAGCTCTTTTTTTAGGTTTATTTAATAATATAACAATTAGTCTTCTGCCGGTGCTAGCTTTATTTATACTTGGCTTTATTGTTTTATACTTCGTTGATACCGATGAAATTACTTAGTCCTAAATCTATTATCTTTTATAGTGTTCTAGGAGCTATAACAGCTTTTATTATTGCACCGTTTATAAGAAGCTTTCTTGATTATTCACTCACAGTTGAAATACTTATTACCACATGCATAGTCATTCCAATGTATGCAGTAATAACTAGGATTGCTAGAAAATATCTTTGATAATTTAATTCTCTTTTATTAAATCAAATAATAATTTTGGTTTGTCTGTAATAATTCCATCGACATTAAGTTCAATTAAATATTTCAATGTCTTAATATCATTAATTGTCCACACCATGATCTTTATATTTTTAGATTGAACATAGTCTACAAATTTTTTATTTACTATATTTATTCCATAATATTTCATTGGAACTTGAAGGCAGTCTCCATAACCTGGTTTATTAAGTAATTTATATCTTGAAAGCAAAGTTCTAAATACTTCTTTTGGGCCCATGGACATACATAAATCAGGTGAAACGGACCTAACATAATTCAATCTTTTGCTGCTAAAGCTTGCAACACATACTCTATCCATAGCATGAGTTTTTTTTATAATTTCTAACGCAGGATCTACCACCTGATCTGTTTTAAAGTCTATCTGAAATAATAGTTCAGGAAACTTATTTAAAACCTCTTCTAGTGTTGGTATTTTGTGATTTTCAAATATCCTTAGTGCATTTATTTCATTGCTTGATAGAGAGCTAAACTCATCAGGCATGTTAAGAATTCTTTTTAAATCGTTGTCATGAAAAATATACGGAATACCATCAGAAGAGACTTGAGTGTCTGTTTCAATAAACTTACAACCCTGAGATTTTGAATATTCAAACGAATCTAATGTGTTCTCAAATGATTCTTCAGCACCACCTCTATGGGCTATTACAGCAAGACCATCATATTTAAGATAAGATTTCATTTTCGATATTGTATACATTATTAATGTAAAATATATCTCAAAATATACAAAACAAAATCATTAAGTGAATAAATTTGATTCTATAAGGCCATATCGCGACAATGAAGTTAACTCAGTTTTAATCGAATTATCACGAAATAGAAGATTTCTTAAAATGCTACTCGAAACCGATGCCTATAAGAATATAAGATATATTCCATTTTCAAGAAAAATTTTAAGCTCAATTCTAAAGAATAAAATAAAGAACATTAATGATATAAACTCTTACCAAAATTTATTTGAAAACATAGTTCAGAATGTTATTAATAATACTGTAGATAAATTTTCCTTTTCAGGCATGAATAATTTAGAGAAAAATAGAGGATATTTATTTATTTCGAATCATAGAGATATTACTTTAGATTCAGCATTATTAAATCTATCACTTCATCAAAATGGATATGAAACAACATTCAATGCAGTTGGTAACAATTTAATGAGTGAAAAGTGGGCCTCTGATCTGATGAGGCTTAATAAAAGTTTTATTATTGATAGAAGTGATAAATCAAAAAGAGATATTTATAAAAGCTTAAACCTTGCATCAGAATTTATAAATAATTCTATCTTAAATAATAAATCAGTGTGGATAGCTCAAAAACAAGGTAGATCAAAAGATGGCAACGATCATACTGATCCTTCAGTCTTAAAAATGGTTCATTTATGTGAAAGAAAAGAAACCACCTTGGCCGATCATTTAAATAATTTAAACATTATCCCAGTATCAATCTCATATGAAAAAGATCCAAACGATCTTATAAAAGCCAAAGAATTATATTTAACAGATTTAAATAAACACTATTACAAAGAACCTAAAGAGGATTTAATTAGTATTGCCGAAGGTATCAAAGGAGATAAAGGAAATGTTCATATTAGCATTGGATCTAAAATGAATTTTGACAGTAATTCATATGAGAGTTGTTCCAATCAAATCTCTTTAATGATCAAAGATCTTTATAAGTTACATTCTACAAATTATGCAGCAGCAATCATTCAAGGTAAAAAAAATATAGAAAACTCACATAAACCAGAAAAAATTGATATAGCAATAAAATTTTTAAAAGATAGAGTTAAATTGATACCAGAAGATATGCATCCATATTTCTTAAATCAATACAGCAATCCTATAAATTCAAAATAGATAAAGACAATACAAACAAAACTATTCTAACTGCTTTAGGGGGTAGTAATGAATGGTTATTGTTGTATTGCCTTTAAATAAAAATATCTTATAAGCTATATCCTTGTTCATTATGCTCATGAACATCTAAGCCTTCTTCTTCAGCATCTGCTGAAACTCTAACAGATGAAAACAAAGACATAACTTTTAAAATTACATAGGTAGCAATTATGGTCCATATACCTATTACAAATATTCCTTTTAGTTGAACAACCAATTGAGCTAATGGACTAGATTCTGAGATACCATCCGCACCAGAACCTAAGAATCCATCTTCTGAACCAACTAAAGCAATCATGATAATTCCTAACATTCCTCCAACACCATGAACTGGAAATACGTCCAATGAATCATCTATTTTGAAATATGACTTTATCATTTGAGTTGCATAAAAACATACAGATCCTGCTAATAATCCTATTAATAAAGCTCCAGCAGGACCAACAGTTCCAGAAGCAGGTGTAATTGTTGCTAGACCAGCAACCATTCCTGTCGCTATACCGATCATTGTTGCCTTTCCTGACTTAATCCATTCTATAGCCATCCAGGTTAAAGCGCCTACAGCTGCACTAATGTGCGTAACTAGCATCGCCATACCAGCTGAACTATCAGCAGCTGCTGCGCTGCCCGCATTAAAACCAAACCATCCTACCCAAAGCATGGATGCTCCTATCATTACCATTGTTCTGTTGTGAGGAGGAAGAGGGGAGTTATTAAAACCTTTTCTTTTACCAAGAAAAATAGCTGCAACTAATGCTCCAAATCCACAAGTTGTATGGACAACTAATCCACCAGCGAAGTCAATAACACCAGTTTCTCCATTTTCCCCAATCGATGAAAGATAACCACCACCCCAAATCATATGACATGACGGCAGATAAACTAGAGTAAACCAAGCTACTGAGAAGATGCACATTGCTGAAAATTTCATTCTTTCAGCAAAAGCTCCAACAACAAGAGCAGGTGTTATTATTGCAAAAGTCATCTGGAATGTTATAAAAACAGACTCAGGTAACGAACCTACCATTGAATCTCTTCCAACACCGTTTAAAAATAGAGCACTGAGGTCACCTATAAAAGGCCCACTTCCTTTGAATGCAAGACTATAGCCATAAACTACCCAACAGACTGACATTAGACAAGCTATAGCAAAACATTGCATTAATACAGATAAAACATTTTTTGATCTTACTAAACCACCATAAAATAGGGCTAAACCTGGCAATGTCATAAATAAAACTAATGCGGTAGAAGTTAAGATCCAAGAAGTATCTCCTGAATTAAGTTCACTTGAAGATAAATCAAAACTTAAAGTTAATAAGAACAAAATAGATAAAAGATTTTTCACAAATTACTCCAAAATATATATATTATTTATATGCAATTTATATGCCAGTTAAAAAAGAGTTTTATGTACATTATGAAAAAAGAAGAGCTGTTATGAAAACAGCTCTTCTTTTAAATTTAATACTATGACCTGTAGGGGGAGCACTTTTAATGCTGTCATTATATTAAATTACTTAAATTCTGGATAAGCTTCGACACCTATCTCAGAAACATCAAGGCCTAGATCTTGTTCTTCATCAGTAGCCCTAATTGGCATAAATGAATTAATTGCGAGAGTTACTAAAAAGCTAGCAACAAACGTGAATCCTGCAATTGATAAAACTCCAATTAATTGAACTAAAAATGAAGCTCCTCCAGTAAGTGATACAACAAGTACACCAAAGATACCTACTATACCGTGAGCAGAAATTGCTCCAACTGGATCATCAATCCCAAATTTTTCAAATGTTAGAATTGAAAAATATACAATAGCACCGCCCACAAGACCGACAAGTACAGCAGTTCCTCCTGCAGGACTCAAGGGATCTGCAGTTATTGCTACCAAACCAGCAATAGCTCCATTAATCGCCATTGTGACATCCATTTTACCTGTCATTATTAGACTAACTAATAAGGTAGCAACCACCCCTCCGGCAGCAGCCATATTTGTATTTAAAAATACCTGAGCTACATTAATAGCACTTTTTTCACTTGCAATAGCAAGTTCTGAACCGCCATTAAAACCAAACCATCCTAACCATAGAATCCATGCACCAAGAGCTGCCATAGGAATATTAGAACCAGGCATTGGATTAACCGAACCTTTGCTTGAATATTTTCCTTTTCTTGGACCAAGAACTAAAACTACTGCTAATGCAGCTGCAGCGCCACATAGATGCACAGTTCCAGAACCTGCGTAATCAGAATAACCCATAGCCTTAAGGAATCCTCCACCCCAATTCCAATATCCTTGAATCGGATATATAAAGCCGGTTAGTACAACAGCAAAAATAAAGAATGGTAATAATTTCATTCTCCCGGCAACAGCACCTGAAACAATTGACATTGCAGTTGCAACAAACACTACTTGGAAAAAGAAGTCTGCTTGATGAGCATAGGCAATAGTATCTTCAATAAGAACACCTGCATCATCAAAGGATGATCCATAAACCATACCAATCTCTTCCATTGGTAAAGACTTAGATAAATCTAATGATGTTCCAATTGAAGGAATAATACCATCAATTAGGGCACCTCCAGGATACATAACCATAAAACCACAAACCAAATACATAATACATGCAATGGAGTAGAGGCCTAAATTTTTAGTAACAATCTCAGATACATCTTTCTTTTGTACTAGTCCTGCTTCTAGCATTGTAAAACCAGCTGCCATAAACATAACTAGCGCTCCAGCCATTACGGCATAAAATGTATCTAAAGCAAAATTAATTTCTTCCATAATTTTCTCCTTTAATTAAATAGCATCAGATCCGATCTCACCGGTTCTGATTCTGATGACTTCATCAATTGTTGTTATAAATATTTTTCCATCACCAATCTTTCCTGTATTAGCTGTTTTGGTAACAACATCTGTTACTGTTTGAAGATTTTCATCATCAACTAATATTTCAAGTTTTATTTTTGGTAGTGTATCTACAGAATATTCAGCACCTCTGTACATTTCTGTATGTCCTTTTTGTCTTCCATAACCTTTAACTTCTGTTATGGTTAAACCTTCTACCCCAGCATCAACTAGGGCCTCTCTAACCTCTTGCAGTTTAAAAGGTTTAATAATTGCAGTTATTAATTTCATATTAAATTAAAATTCAGCAGAAACTGAGAAGACTAATGCATCCTCATCACCGCCATAACCATCGTCAGAAAAGTCGTAGTAACCAACCATACAACCGTAACCACCGCAATCAAAACTGTATGATATTGCAAGATTGTCTCCGTAATCATCATATTGACCATATGAGATTCCAAAATCTCCAATACCATAAGCAATCTCGGTATAGTCAGGAGCTCCATCTTGCCCTAAAGCAAAAGTAACACCTAAATCACCCATACTTAGACCTAAAACAATTTCTTCAAAATCAAGACCTGTTTCATTTTTTGGGTAATCAAAAGCTACATAACTAATATCAAATCCAAGACCGCCCATTTCACCTGAATAACCAAAGTAATAATCAAGTTCGCTTCCAGCACCATCATTGAAATTTACGTTTGAACCCCAGATTCCTGCATAAAAACCACCATCAGATGCATAATCAAAACCACCTGACATTGCTGGGCCATCTGATTGTGTCATTCCTCTCCATATATAATCAGAAGAGAAGGCAACATTTGCACTAACCGCTGAATATGAAGGTAATGAAACTAATGTTATTAAAAGTAATAATTTTTTCATTTGTTTCTCCTTTAAATTAAAAAACGTTTACGTACTTAGTAATGCAATTTTCGTGCCAATAAAAATAAATATTATTTATTGCTATATGAAGATATAATTTCACGATTGATTACGAGGTAAATTATGGAATTAAAAGATAAAGTAGCTCTTGTTACTGGCGGTGCTTCAGGTTTAGGTCAAGCAACTGTAGAAGCTTATGTAGCTAAAGGGGCCAAAGCAGTAATATTAGACATTAATGAGGATAAAGCTAAAGAGATAATAAATAATTTGGGAGAAGATAATGTTATGTTTATCTCCACTGATATTATGAAAGAAGATCCTGTAATAGAGGCAGTAAATAAAATAAAAGAAAATTTTGGAGGTCTACACATCGCAGTCAATTGTGCTGGAACTGGATACCCAGGAAGAATACTAGGTAAAGAAGCACCTCATCCATTAGATGCCTTTCAATTCATTATTAATTTAAATCTTGTTGGCACCTTCAATGTTATGAGAATAGCTGCTGAATTAATGGATAAAAATGAACCTGATAAAAAAGGTGAGAAGGGAGTAATTATCAATACAGCCTCTATCGCTGGTATTGAGGGTCAAATTGGTCAATCAGCATATAGTGCATCAAAAGCTGGTGTGATCGGATTAACAATAACTGCTGCTAGAGATTTAGCAAGACATGCTATAAGAGTTTGTACCATAGCGCCAGGAATTTTTGATACGCCCCTAATGCAATTAGCGCCTGATAAAGTGAGAGATCCGCTATTAGAATCTACCCAATTCCCTCATAGATTTGGTCAACCTAATGAATTTGCAGATTTAGCAGTGCATATAGTAGAGAATACATACCTAAATGGTGAAACAATTAGATTGGACTCTGGTATGAGAATGAAGCCTAGATAAATTATTGAACTGCTACCCAATACGTCATAGCAATTACAGCTACCACGATCAGAAATAAGATAACCTTAGCATCGCTCTTGCTGTCTTTATCATTTTCATCTGATTCAAAAAATTCTTTATATTCATCCTTCATTTTTATTCTCCGTGTTGAATAACAACTCTTCCTACTTGATCGCCTTTTAAAATTTTATCAATTTCTAGTCCTATATTTGATATATCAACAGTTTTTATTTGTTTTGTTAGGTCTATTGACCATTTATTAGATAATAAATTCCATAATTCTTTTTTTACTTCAATAGGCGATTCAGCTGAGTCTACTCCTGAAAGTTGAACACCTCTTAAGATAAATGGAAAAACTGATGAAGTAAAATTCGCTCCACCAACATTACCACAACACGAAACAACACCTTGATTTGAAATCATAGAAATCATTTTTGCTAGCATATCTCCACCAACGCTATCTACAGCAGATCCATATATGCCTTTATCAAGAGGTTTTATAGGCTCAGACATATAATCATGTCTTGAAATAGTTTCAGATGCTCCAATAGATTTTAATAAATCACTTTCATTAGGCTTACCTGTAATTGCATGAACTTCATAACCAAGCTTTGATAGTAAACCAACAGCAACTGACCCAACTCCACCTGTAGCCCCTGATACAAGTACAGGTAAGTTATTGGAAATATTTTTGTCAGTAATTTTTTTAACACATTCTGCTGCAGTAATACCAGCTGTCCCATAACACATCGCTTCAAAACTTGAAAAGTTTTCTGGAGATTTAACTACCCATTCTTCCGGAAGATGAACAATTTCACCAAAACCCCCAAATTCAGCCATTCCCATTTTATAGCCAGTAGCTATTACATTTTCGCCAGCAGAAAAATTTTCTGATGAAGATTCAATGATTTCACCTGCAACATCAACTCCGGGAACAAATGGATAAGATCTTACTACTCCTCTTGCTCCTGATGCAGCTAATGCATCCTTATAGTTTAAAGATGAATATTTTACTTTGATAAGAACTCTTCCTTCAGACAAAGATGGAACATCTATTTCTTTTATTGAGCCTGAAAACTCACCTTCATTTTCTTCAATTAAATAGGCTTTATACTTCATAATTATTTTTTTTCTGATAAAAATTTTTCGGCATCAAGAGCAGCCATACATCCAAAACCAGCAGACGTTACAGCTTGACGATAAATTTGATCTGATACATCTCCAGCTGCAAAAACTCCTTCAACTGATGAAGAGGTCACAGAACCATGCAAACCAGATTTAATGATAATGTAACCATTATCCATATCTAGCTGACCATTAAATATTTCAGTATTTGGTTTATGCCCTATAGCAATAAATACACCCATGACATCTTTTATAATCTCATTCCCTTTATTGTCTAATTTAATTCCAGATACACCCATATCGTTTCCAATTACTTCTTTTAATTGCGTGTCCCACAAGACTTCAATTTTTCCGGCTTTTTCTTCAGCAAAAATTCTATCTTGAAGTATTTTTTCTGCTCTTAGCTCATCTCTTCTGTGAACTAAATAAACTTTTGAACATATTCGAGACAAATATAATGCTTCTTCAGCTGCTGTATTTCCGCCTCCAATGACAGCTACTTCTTGATCTTTATAGAAGAATCCATCACATGTAGCACATGCTGATACTCCCTTCCCAAGATATTCTTTTTCTGATGGAAGACCCAAATACATAGCACTAGCTCCTGTTGCAATAATTAATGAATCGCAACTATAGACAGATGTACCGATTAATTTAAATGGCTTTATTGAAAGATCAACCTCATTGATATGATCGTTAACAATTTCTACATCAAATTGTTGGGCATGCTTTTTCATTCTTTCCATAAGATCAGGGCCTTGAAGACCATCGCTATCGCCAGGCCAATTTTCAACATCCGTAGTAGTTGTTAATTGCCCACCTTCTTGCATCCCTGCAATTATAATTGGATTTAAACCAGCCCTAGCGGCATATATACCTGCAGCATATCCAGCAGGACCTGAGCCCAATATTATTAATTTATTATGATTGTCTGACATTAATGAAATTATAATTGAATATAAAGAAATTGTTACGGTTTATGCCTATAATAATTACAACTATAATTAAATAAACTAAATATATGCCCCCTTATATTAAAAATACGCTATTAAATTTCTTTAGTTTTTTTCTTATAGCATTTTCTTTATATATATTCATTTCTTTAGTCTCATATGATGTAAGTGACTCTGGTTGGTGGAACATAAATAATGACGAAGGTCCAATAGAAAATCTTGGTGGTCCATTAGGAGCAGCAATTTCAGATTTTTTATATACATTAATTGGATATGGTGGATATGCTCTCTTATTGATAGGGTGCGTTTGGTCAATTCAAACTTTGTTCTATGATGATCCATATAATTCAATAACTAAAACTCTTGTAAGAATTATTAGTTCAATTTTTTTTATTGTATGTTTTTGTTCGGTAGGGCAATTATATATAAGTGATAATTTTGGAGGTGCAATTGGATTTATAGTTTTAAAAGCACTAACTTCCATATTTGGAAATATAGGATCTCTTATATTCTTAGTTATTTTGTTAATACCTACAACTTCTTTTTCTTTTAACTTTTCTTGGATAGAAAAATTAGATCAATTTGGAAAATTATTAATAACTGTTTTTAAATATGGCTTGAAGATATTAAAAAATATTTTCGTCAAATTAAAAAATATCTTTCGTTCATTTTTTTCTAATTCACAAAAGATTATTACCTCAATGCAAGATTCTTCTAAAACAAAGAAAATCAAATCTTCAAAATCTAAAATTTCTGCTGAGTCTAGTTTTGATGAGAAACCTTCAAAAGAAATAAAAAATGATTTAAAACAAGCTGATTTACCTATTGAACCAAAAAACCCACTTAAAGAAGTTTCAAAACCTCAGACCTCTGAAGAATCTGAAATAAAAAAAGAAAAGACTGTTATGCCGAGCACAGAGCTTCTTGATAGAGCCCTTGATGATGGAAGTTCTTTATCGGAGACAGAGTTAAATCAAATTGCTTCATTACTAGAGACTAAACTTTTAGAATTTGGCATAGAGGCTACTGTAGAATCTGTTTTACCTGGGCCTGTAGTTACAAGATTTGAAATTCAGACAGCTCCAGGAACTAAAGCTAGTAAGATTACAAATATTGCACAAGATATTGCGAGATCATTATCAGTCAGCAGTGTAAGAGTCGTTGAGGTAATAGAGGGTAAATCATACGTCGGTATTGAAATACCAAATACCAACAGAAAAATGGTACGTCTTACTGAAATATTATCTTCAAAAGCTTTTAAAGCATCACCATCAAATTTAAGTTTAGCCCTTGGCCATGATATTTCAGGTAATCCAATTGTTGTTGATTTGGCTAAAATGCCACACTTACTTGTTGCTGGAACTACTGGATCAGGTAAATCAGTAGGCCTTAATGCAATGCTTCTTAGTCTTTTATTTAAATCTGATCCTGAAGATGTTAGATTAATTTTAGTTGACCCTAAAATGTTAGAGTTAGCTGTATATGATGGTATTCCGCATTTATTAACACCTGTTATAACAGATATGACAGATGCATCTAATGGCCTTAGATGGTGTGTAGCAGAAATGGACCGAAGATATAAACTTATGTCTATGATGGGAGTTCGAAATTTAGCTAGCTTTAATAAGAAAATACAAGATGCTGATAAGGGTGGTAAACAAATTCTAAACCCATTAAATGAAGATGAGGAGGAGTTTTTAGAAGTTCTGCCATCTATAGTCGTTGTAGTTGATGAATTTGCAGATATGATGATGTTAGTTGGTAAGAAAGTTGAACATTTAATTGCAAGAATTGCACAAAAAGCAAGAGCCGCAGGAATACATTTGATATTAGCGACGCAAAGACCCTCGGTAGATGTTATCACAGGATTAATAAAAGCTAACATTCCAACACGAATTGGGTTTCAGGTTTCAACAAAAATTGATTCAAGGACTATCTTAGATCAAGGTGGTGCTGAACAACTCCTTGGATATGGTGATATGTTATATCTTCCTCCTGGCGTTGGCGTTCCTGTGAGGATTCATGGAGCCTTTGTAGGAGATGATGAGGTTCATAGAGTTGTGAACGATTGGAAATCAAGAGCAGAGCCAAATTATGTTGATAATATTGTGTCATCCAATCAAGATACTGGTCCAATACCGGGTTGGTCTGGCGCAGAATCAGGCTCCTCCGATGAACAAGATGAGTTATATGATGAAGCAGTTAACTTTGTTATTGATTCAAGACGAGCGTCAATATCTGCTGTTCAAAGGAAGCTTCGAATAGGATATAACAGAGCTGCAAGATTAATAGAAACTATGGAAGAGGCTGGACTCGTTTCTGAAATGAGTTCTAATGGCTCAAGAGAAGTCCTAGTTCCAAAAAGAGATTAATTTGAAATATTTTTGTATAAATATTTTGTTTATGTGTAGTTCATTAGTTATTGCATCCCCCGTAGATGAATTAAAATCTTTTTTTAATACAGATTTAATATTTACTCAATCTAGTTTCAATAAATTAGATAAGAATTACGACATTTCAGAGGGTTCATTTATAAGGAACCTTGATAATTCAGTTAGGGTTGATATTAAATCCCCATTTAAAGAAATTTATTTTTTAAATAAAGATGGTCTAGAAATCCATGACTTAGAGTTTGATCAAGTCAAAAATATTCCAATTGATGAAATTAATAACTTTTTAGTCAACTTTATAATAAATGGAGATATTGATAATTCAAAAATTAATAATCTTGAAAAAAATTCTTTCACAGTTGTTGAAGATAATTCAAAGTTTTATTTTGAATTTCTTGATCAAAATACATTACAAATTAAATTTAAAGACAATATGGAAGTAAATAACTTAATAAAGTTCTCAAAAAAATAATGCTACTAAATATTTTATTTATAGGAATTGGAGGAGCTTTGGGAGCGATATCAAGATTTGGTGTTAACGAAACATTTGAAAATTTATTCTCAATCTCTTCTCATTACGCAACTCTTTTTGTAAATATTATTGGATGTTTTTTTATTGGTGTTTTAATAGGCCTATCGATACCAGTTAAAGATACTTCTTATTATTTTTTTATAGTTGGATTTCTAGGATCATTTACAACAATGTCTGCTTTTACTCATCAAACAATTATGATGGCAAATTCGAATTTAATTATTGCTGTTTCATATATAATGCTAACTATAATATTAAGTATCTTTGCTACATACGCAGGGGTTGTAATTTCTAAATAATGTTGGATTTAAAAAATTTAAGAGATAATCTCAATGACATCAAAAAGATGCTATCTGACCGTGGTTATAATCTTGACGAAGATAGGTTTAAATTATTAGATGAAGAAAGAAAAGTATTACAAATTACCGTTGAAAATCTTCAAGCTGATAGAAAGAAACTTTCATCAGAATATGGAAAACTCAAAGCTACTGGTGACGATGTAGATAAATTAAAAACCACAATCGATGAAATAAATACTAAATTAGATGAAAACGATAAAGAGCTTCAATCTATTCTGAAGGATCTTAATAATCTCTTGCTTGATATTCCAAATATTCCTGATCAGTCTGTTCCCAATGGCAAGGATGAAAACGATAACCTTGTTGTTAAAAAATATGGCTCAATAACTTCAAAAAATACTTTAGATCATCTTGAGATTACTAAGGATATAGATACTGATACTGCATCTAAGATTGCTGGCTCTCGTTTTTCAGTGCTCAAGGGAGAGTTACCTAAGTTACAACGAGCTTTGATATCTTTTATGATTGATAATGCAGTAAAAAATGGATATGAAGAATACTATGTTCCATTTATGGCAAATACAGATTCCTTAATAGGAACTGGCCAACTTCCTAAATTTGAAGAAGATTTATTTAAAGCAAATGAAAGCCTTTATTTGATTCCAACTGCAGAAGTACCTCTCACCAATCTTTTTAGAGATGAGTTTGTTAACGAGGATGACTTACCAATAAAAGTTACATCTCATACTCCATGTTTTAGATCTGAAGCTGGTAGTTATGGGAAAGACACAAGAGGATTAATTAGACAACATCAGTTTGAAAAAATTGAACTTGTTCAAATAACAAAACCTGATAACTCTATGGAATGCCTTGATAATCTTTTATCTAATGCATGTCAGATTTTAGATTTATTAGAACTTCCTTATCAAGTTGTAGAGCTCTGTACTGGGGATTTAGGTTTTTCATCTGCGAAAACTTTCGATATTGAAGTTTGGATGCCAAGCCAAAATAAATATAGAGAAATTTCATCATGCTCTAACTTTACTGATTTTCAAGCTAGAAGATCAAATATTAAATTTAAAAACAAGGATGGGAATCATCTTGTTCATACAATAAATGGCTCAGGACTGGCTGTAGGAAGATGTTTAATAGCTTTAATTGAAAATAACTATAATGGATCTAATAGTATTAATATTCCTGATTGCCTCAAACCATATTTTGGATCTAATTCTGTAAAGATTAGTTAAAATTTTTTATTTCACACAAAAATTACAAAATTGTCATAGTGCATTAATAATTTTTGATATATATTATGTATATTAATTAATTTTCACAATGGGGTGTTACATTATGTTTCGGAATTTCTTAAAAATATCTTTATTATCAGTCTTTATTTCACCAATTCTTCTTGCTCAAGAGTTAACATCAGACATCACGGGTTCAGTATCTTCTTCAAGTGGATCTGTAAGTGGTGCTCAGGTTGAAATAACTTACGAGCCAACGAATACCACTGTAACAAGAACAACAGATGCTTCAGGTAGGTATTCAGCCGGCGGACTTAGACCTGGAGGCCCTTACACAGTCAAAGTAAGTGCTGCTGGTTTAATGTCAGATCAGGTAACGACAAGTTTAGTCGTTGGTGAAACTTCTAGATTATCTTTCACACTTCAATCATCTACATCAGTTGACGAAGTTACTGTCACAGCTGAAAGAATAAGCTCAGATGATGGCCTTGGATTTTCATCTACAATTGATGCACAAACAATCCAAGAAACTCCTTCTGTTACAAGAGATATAAAAGATTTAATTAAATTAAATCCATTGGTTTCATTAGATGATGCAGAGGACGATTATGCAAGCATATCAATTGGTGGAGCTCATCCAAGAAGTAATGATATAAAAGTTGATGGTGTTTCCTTTAATGATGATTTTGGTTTAAATGACAATGGTTATCCTTCACAAAGAAGTCCAATAAATTTAGATGCAATAGAACAGATGTCTGTAAAGGTTGCTCCAGCTTCTGTAGAATATTCTAACTTTAGAGGCGGTATTATTGAGTTTGTCACCAAAGGTGGTACGAATGAATTTGAAGGAAGTGTTGGTTATTATGATAGAGGTGACCAATTCTATGGTGATAAGATTTAAGGAAATAAATATACTTTTGATAAAGAAGATACGGCTCAAAGTTTTACTTTTGGTGGCCCAATTATTAAAGATAAAGCCTTCTTTTATGTAACCTATGAAGATACAACTGTAACTAATCCAGTTTTATATGGTCCAGCAGGATCAGGTGCTGCAAATGAGCAAGCTATAACACTAGAACAAGTTGATAGTTTAAGACAATTAACAATTAGTAAGTATGGATGGGATCCATTAGGGGTGGCATCAACAACTGAATCTAAACAAGAAAATACTTCATTAAGAATTGATTATATTTTAAATGAAAATCATAGATTGACTTATAACTATAAAAATACTGAAGGTGATCGATTGAGAGCTAGTGGAAGTAATTCATCTTTTTACTTTGAATCCGCCTCTTATTTTAAAGGTGAAAAAACAGATACTTCTAGTATTCTTTTAGTTTCAGATTGGTCGGATAGCTTAATATCAGAAATTTATTATTCAAATAAATCTACTGATACAAGTCAGAATTCACCAGCTGGTCAAGATGTACCAAACTTTTATATTGATGATGCATATGGAATGAGAGTTTATTTAGGTGCTGATATTTATAGAAGTGCAAATAAACTAGCAACTGAAACAGACTTTTTAAAAGCAAAATTAACTTATTATACTGGCAATCATAAAATTACAGCCGGTTATGAAAATACCACTTATGATATTTATAACGTATTTATTGTTGCCCAAGATGGTGAATGGGAGTTTGATACATTAGCTGATTACCAAGCTGGTGTTGCAAGTTCATTTAGTGCAAACAATGCTAAAACAGGAAATGTCAATGACGCTGCTGCCATTTTTGACTATGGTTTAACATCTATATACTTAATGGACGAGATTACTATTTCTGATAGATTTAGTTTTACTGCTGGTATTAGACATGATGAATATGATTCAAATGATGCCCCAGCAAAAAATGCTGCTTTTGAACAAACATATGGTTTTGCAAACGCTGGTATTGATGGAACGAGTTTAACGAATGTTAGACTTGGATTCGACATTATTATTGATGATGTAAGTGATTTAAATGCTACATTTGGAACATATTCAGCAAAACTTCCAGCTGTATGGATTTCAAACGCATATACAAATGATGGAGTTAGGGTTTCTTCATACAACAGTGCAAATGCACCAGCAGGCTGTGACCCATTAACATCACCAGGCGCAGGTTTGCCTGCTTGTGTGCAACAAGCAATTCAGGATGCTCCTTTAACAGATGCAAAGATCGACTTTATTGCTCCAAGCTTTGAATGGCCTGATTCAAAGATACTCAATATAACTTATTCAAGAGATCTTCCTAATAACATGGATATGAGTATTACATACTTAAAATCTAAGCAAGAGGAAGCTTTATATAAGGTTATTGATACTGGATATCCATTAGATGGTGATATACCAACTGTACCAACTGAGGTTGCACCAGATGGAAGACCTATATATAACATGACTGGTAGAAGAACATATAAGGCAGGTTTATATAATGACTGTTGTGGTGAAAGAGAAGTAATTTCAGCAACATTAAATAAAGCATTTAGAGACGGAGATACAGTTCTATCTTTAAGCTATACAGGTCAGAATAATACAGAGCTTAGTGGAATGACTTCTTCTACTTCAAACTCAAATTATGGTAAAACTGGTGCGATAGACTTCAATAATAGAAGAGCTATGACATCTATCTATGAAACAGAGCATAGACTTCTTGCCACATTAAGATCTAAGCATTATTTCTTTGGACCTGATAAACCAACTACCTTTACTTTAATTTTTGAGAGAAAATCTGGTCTACCAGCTTATCCAACTTTCGATACATTTACTGGCTGGACTGGTGATTATAAAACTAAAGCTTTTGGATATGACTATAATTTAAATGATGATAGTTCATCATTGCTTTATATTCCAACTAGAAATGATCCAATAGTATGTTATTCATATAAATGTACAGACGAAGGTTCAGCCGATGCTCTGGCTCGAGAAGAGGCAGTCTTAAATCTTCTTTATAACGTATTTGGTCTTGAAGGTAAGGCTGGCGAAATTGCTGATAGAGGTTCTATGAGATTCCCTTGGCAGTCATCATTAGACTTTAAGGTTACACAAATATTACCTGGTTTTAGGGACAATGATGAGTTTGTAATCACATTAGGTATTGAGAATCTCCTTAACCTAATTGATGACGATAAAGGGGTTGTTAGATATGGATATTATTCAGGAAGAATTCCTGTAATAGACTTAAGAATTGTTGATGGTACAAAGTATGATTACAGCAGGAATGCTTATAGATATAGCTTTGACGATCCATACAACATGAGCCTATCAGCCACTCAGAGTGTTTGGAGAGCTCAATTAGGATTTAAGTATAATTTCTAATAATACTTATATATAATTTAAAGGCGGTTTTTACCGCCTTTTTATTATGAATAATTTAATACCTGAACTATCATTTAAAGAAATTGAAAAAGGAGATATTCTCTCTATTAATTTACTAAAAGATGCTTTATATAATCATGGGTTTTTTTCAATAACCGAACATGGATTATCAGACAATCTTGTGGATGATTGTTACAAATCATCAAAAGAGTTTTTTGATTTAGATTACGATATTAAAAATACATATAGCTCAGTAGGCTCTAAAGGAGCAAGAGGTTATACACCCAAGGGTATTGAAACTGCTGTAGGCGAGAAAATAGCAGATCAGAAAGAATTTTGGCATCATGGACCAGTTATAGATGATTCCTTTGATAAGAAGATTCCCAAAAATTTAATAATTGATCAGATACCAAATTTTAATGAAAATTTTGATACTTTATATTCAGAATTACACAAAATTGGATCAAGAGTTTTGTCTGTCATTGCGCTTTCACTCGGTCTTGAAAATGATTACTTTGAACCATGGATAAAAAAAGGTAATTCATTATTAAGATCTATACATTATCCTCCTGTTGATTCAGAATCTAATCCGCACAGAGCTCGTGCTCATGAAGATATAAATTTAATAACACTTCTAATTGGTGCAGAAGAGGGTGGTTTGGAGGTATTGAGCAAAGATGGTAATTGGCTTAAAGTTGCTCCAAGTTCTAAAGCAATTGTTTGTAATATTGGAGACATGATGCAACTAGTTACAGATAAAAAATTAAAAAGCACCACTCACAGAGTCATTCAAGATAAAAAATCTGAGTCAAAACCAAGATACAGTATCCCGTTTTTTTTACATCCCGCACCTTCTATTAATCTAAAATCCATATATAGAAATGATGACATAGGCATACTTGCAGATGATTTTTTAAATCAAAGATTAAAAGAAATTAAGCTTTATTGATATGGATATTATGACAGTATTACAAATAATAATTGGTTTCATTGGCTTGGTAGCAATAGCTATACCATTTTCAGATAACTTCAAGATTATTAATTATAAATATGTTGGTTATGGGATACTTTCTCAGATAATATTAGCAGCAATTCTTCTAGAAGTACCATTTGTAATTAAAGCCTTTGAAGCACTTGGAAATGGAGTAGTTGTCCTCCAAGAAGCAACAGTTGAGGGAGCAAAATTTGTTTTTGGATATCCACCAAGTGATTTATCAACTCCATATATATCTCTTCTAGAAACTTTCGCTTTCGGCGTATTGCCTTACATAATTGTAATGGCGTGTATATCTGCAATATTGTGGCATTGGGGCATTCTTCCTTTTATAGTTAATTTAATTTCTAAAGCATGTCAAAAGTTGTTTAATATTGGTGGACCTGTTGGCCTTGGAGCAGCTGCAAATGTTTTTGTTGGTCAAGTAGAGGCTCCTTTGCTAGTAAGACCTTACGTAAGTAAGTTATCAAATAAAGAACTTTTAATTTTAATGACTGCTGGAATGGCGACTGTTGCTGGTTCGGTCATGGTTGCTTTAATAGCTATTTTAAAAGATGTATTTGTTGATCAGAATTTAATTCAACATTTTATAACAGCGTCTGTATTATCTGTTCCGGCAGCAATTATGTATGCAAATATAATGATACCTTCAAACTCAATAACAGATTTTGACGAAAAAAAGGTTCCAAAAGTATATAAAAGCTCAATGGATGCTGTTACAAAAGGTACATCTGATGGAGCAAGTATCGCAGTTAGTGTCGGAACAATACTAATTGCAGTAATAGCTCTTGTTTATATTGTAAATTCTATTCTAGGATTTATAACATCTCAATTTGGTTTTGATTTATCGATAGAAATTATCCTAGGATATATTTTTGCACCAATTGCTTGGCTGATGGGAATACCCTGGGACGAAGCAATAATCGCTGGTGAACTATTGGGTATAAAAACAACATTAAATGAATTTGTAGCTTATCCAGCACTTGCTGGATTAGAAAATGATGCATTATCTGAAAGATCTAAACTTATAACATTTTATAGCTTATGTGGTTTTGCAAATCTTTCATCTGTTGGGATATTAATTTCAGGTATTACTGCAATGGCCCCCGAAAGGAAAGACGATCTAATTAAAGTATCTTTTAAAGCTCTAGTAGGTGCTACATTAGCATCATGCATGACAGGGCTGATAGTTGGAATATTTATCTAATTATTTAGAACGATAAATAAGTTTAAATATGAAGCAAATAATAACCACACTATATAAGGTGTATATAGAAATGCAGCCAACTTATCTTCTTTTAAAACCATAAATAATATTTTTATATTTATAAATATCAACAACCATATATCAATTAGAGATATCAATGGTAAATGAAATGAAAAGAACAACCATGACCATATTGCATTAAAAAATAATTGCACATAGAAAAGTTTTTTAATTGTGTAGAAAGTTCTCCATGCAGTTATTCCCATTAATAAATACAATATTGGCCAAACTATTCCAAATACATATCCAGGAGGATTTAAATTAGATTTAACAAGACCTTGATACCATGAGTCAGTGCCTGTATTGGATGATGCAAGACTACCAACAATAAGAGTAATAATAACTAGGATAATTGAATAGATTTTTGGGTTTATTTTAAGCATTATTTATTTCTAAAAAATCTACTTATTGTCTCTGAGATACCTCCAAAAAAATTTGATCCTTTAGGTCTCGCTTCAATAAAGATGTAAAAGCCTACAAAAGCTAAACTTATTAAGAAAACCCATACTGCATCGTATTCACCCATACCTAATTATAAGCCTTTTAATATTATAAATATATTTAATTTATAGCTTCTCTACTAGAAGTGAACATACTGAATAACCTGCACCGAAAGAACAAATAATTCCCTTTTCACCTTTCTTAAGATCATTATTTAGATTGAACGAAAACATAGATCCCGCACTAGCTAAATTTCCAAATTTTTGTATAGGTAATGGTGCCAAATCAGTATCAAAATTATCTGAACCTATAATCTTGGAAACAATAAGATTAATCATTCGTGAGTTTGCTTGATGAAGCCAGAACTTTGATATCTCGGTTGGTTTGATATTATTTTTTTCTAATTGTGAAGAAATAATTTCAGCAACTAAAGGGCAAACCTCTTTAAAGACACTACTTCCATTTTGATTAAATATTAAATCATCAGAGGTTTTATGATCAGAGGCAGTTCTTGCCAAATAACTCCAATCACTTCTAATATTATTTGAGAATTGGGTAAATAGCTTTCTATCCAAAACTTTAAAGCTTTTTTTAGAATCACTTCCTTTTTTAATAATTGTAGCTACACATCCGTCACCAAAAATAAAATGAATATCTCTTTTCCCAAAAT
>MDTB01183076.1_pt1 | contig 21565 bp, 18 predicted proteins | sample 811161 | NCBI WGS metagenome assembly MDTB01 (sample SAMN05326650, study PRJNA326480) | marine metagenome | isolation source: seawater | place: Mediterranean Sea | collected 2009 | reverse complement strand
TGAAAATCAAATTATGAATCAACTCTCATATGAAGTTTCATCTGAGAGGATTCAATCACAGGGATTTAATTTTTCAGGCAATCTTCGATCAGGTATAAAATCAACGATAGACCTTTTAAAAACTGCTAATCAAAAGAACACTTAGTTTATAAAATTTAAATAAGATAATAAATATGAGCAAATTTTCAGATAAATTAACAATCATTTTAACTCTTTACGGAAGAGAAGAATTTACTCAGAGATGGTTAAAGTATATGAATGAAAATTTATGTCCTTATAAGATTATCATTGGTGACTCAAAGGCTGATCCATTTTTTGACGATCCAACAATTTTATCTAAAAATTTTCCGCACTTAGATTGTTCATATTATCGTTTTGATCCTTTTGATTTGGATCGATGCAATCTCAATGAATCTTCTTCGGATCTAGAGCCGCTTGTATTTTACTTTCAGGATAAGTTGCCAAAATTATTTGACTTAGTTGAGACTGATTATGTTTTGCTTGATGATAATGATAATTTTTATGCGCTTGATGATTTTGAAAAATATATTGAATTTTTAGAATCAGACAAAAATTATGTTGGTGCAAGGGGAAGAGCTGATAGGTTTTGGTTGTATTCAGGAATGAATATCTCTCCAATTAATTTGCCCTATGGGAATAAGTGGATTGCATTTTCTATGGCAAATTTTTCAATCGAACATAAAAATCCAATTGATAGAATTGATTATCTATTTTCAAATGTTAATCAAGATCATGTATTGATAAATTGGTATAGCATTTATAGAGCTAATGTTATGAAAGACGTTTTTAGTTCGCTTAAAAAGGTAGGTCCCTTAGATTTATTCGCTTCAGAGGCTTTATCTCTGGCGCTTATTTTGAAGAGCGGAAAAATAAAAGTTTTTGATGATACTTTTTTTCTGCAACAACATGGTACATCAAGTACTGTTGAAGGGATAAGAGCGTCTTATCTTTTGCCAATAAGAAGAATGATGCTTCAGAACAGATGGAATTCACTCTATGAACTAGTTAAAGATTTTAATTTTAGCGTTTCTGATAAAGAGAGATTCTTAAATTCATTTTCTGGAATGCTGGAGGAGCATTTAACGGTTATAAATAATAGAGGAGATACTATTAACAAGAAATATAACTTCGCAACCAAGTTCTCTAAAATATATTTTATTTTTTACAAATTATATTATTTTATTGATTTTTATATTTTTAAAAAAAAATTTATTCGACCTAAGCAGTTAAGTTTTTTAAAAAAAAATACAAAGTAGTTATAAAGAGTTAATATATTCTAATTACTTTGCTTAAACTTATTAGCAAAATTTTTTATGAAAATTTTAAGAAAATTTAATTCTTTATCAATAATCTTTAGTGCAAAAGTAAGAGGTATTTTATTTTTTTTATTTAAAATTTTTTTAAACAAAGACATTTCTGTTCAAACTGATTTGATTGTTGGAAAACGGGTTTCCCTAAGAGCAACTGATGGAGGTCATATTAGAATTGGAAAGAGAGTATCAATTGGAAACAACGTAAGAATTGATGCTAAAGGAGGAAGAATTGATATTGATGATGATGTATTTATTGGAGATGGATGTATCTTTGTATCACAGTCAGACATAAAGATAGGCTCTCAATGTCAAATAGCAGAGTATGTTGTAATTAGAGATCAAGACCATAGCTTTTCAAGCCGACCAATAAAAGACGCTGGATTTAACACTGCTTCTGTTAAGATCGGACAAGATGTTTGGATTGGTGCAAAGGCAACAATTACAAGAGGATCAACTATTGGTAATGGGGCGGTCATAGGTGCCCATGCTTTGGTAAGAGGCTCAATATCAGAGTTTTCACTAGCCGTTGGTATTCCAGCTAAAATTCAAAAACATCTTTCTTAAAAGAGAAAATTTGTACTCAAGATATCCATATCATGCACACGCAACATATAAAAATGTAATTAATATATACTGCATGACAATTATTATTATATTTTTTTAAAATTAACTAATTATTAAATTAAAAACATCAAATTCAAAAAAACGTAAGGTTTGTTTCGTTTTACCAAGACTAATACCTCTTGCGGGATTGGAAGTTCTTACCTTAGGTTTGATTGATCAGTTCCTGAAATATGATCTAGAGATTGATTTAGTGCTTATCAATGAATCAGAAGATTTTCATCAATATCTAGACAGAAATGTAAAAGTCTTTAATTTTCAATCCAAACGCCTTTTAAAGAGCATTAGTCCACTAAAAAATTACATAGATGATGAAAAGCCGGATGCTATTTTTGCAGCCTTATGGCCTTTAACCTCTATAGTCGGAATTGCTCATAAATTAAGTGGAAGTAATTCTATTCTTATATTTTCTGATCATAATCCGCTATCAGAGCAATATTATTACTTTAATTTTATTCAGACATTCTGCATGAGAATTTTCACTAATATAACCTACAGGCTTGCCGATCATCACATTTCTGTATCAAATGACATTAGAAATGACTTAAATAAATATTTTAAGTTATCTGGCCCAAAGTTTGTGGTAATCAATAATTTAGTTACATTTCCAAAAAGTAGTTCTTTGCATTCAAATGATTCTGGAGATCTTGATAGGATCAAAAATTTTCAAGGTTATAAAATTCTTTCAGTAGGGCAAATGAAGGAGCAAAAAAATCATAAATTACTTATAGATGCTTTTAAAATTGTTACAAAAAGTTACAAGTCCATTCTCATAATTGTTGGTTCGGGTGATATGTACGAAGAAACAAAACAATATGTTGAAGCTAACAATCTTTTCAATCAGGTATTACTCCCAGGCCACTCTTCACAAATCACAGAATATTATAAAAATGCTGATTTATTTGCTCTTTCTTCAAAGTATGAGGGTTTTGGAAATGTGTTAATAGAAGCTTTGCATTTTGGACTTCCAATAGTATCAACCAATTGTAGTGGAGGGCCAAAAGAAATTTTATGTGATAACGAGTATGGCATTTTGGTTAAAAATTATTCTCCACAGGAGCTTGCAACTGGAATAATGCAAATTCTATCTGGCAAGAAGTTTTTTAATAAGGATATTTTAATAAATAGAGCAGAAGATTTCTCACCTCAAAAGATTGCTGCAAAATATCTAAACTTAATCGATAATGGTCACTAAGATTATGCAAATTAAAGAAAAAAGTTCATGTATTTTATGCGGTTCAACACAAAATAAAGTTTCTTTTCCTTACAGCATTAAATTTTCTGAATCAGAATTTTTTTATAAAAGATGCAGTTCTTGTAAGTGTGTTTTTATAAATCCTATTCCTTCAGACGATGATTTTGAAAAGATCTATCAAAATGACAATTATCATGAAGAGCATTATGTTGATGTTGATTTATCGGAATATGAAGCATCTGTGGGATTATTATCAAAATATATTTCTAATGATGATGCTAAAGTCTTAGATTATGGATGTGGATATGGGCATTTCTTAAAAGCTTTGCAAAATAATAAGTTTCAGGCGGAGGGACTTGAGTTTGACGAATCCGCAAGTATCAAGGCTGAGCATTATTCAGGATGCAAAGTTTATCCAGTAAATAAACTTATCAATATTGAAAAGAATTCTTTCAATGTATTGCATCTAGGTGACGTGTTGGAGCATTTACCAAATCCTCTACAGACTTTAAAAAAATTAATAGGAATCTTAGATACAAATGGAATAATTTTTATTGAAGGTCCATTAGAAACAAATCCAAGTCCTGTTTATTGGGCAGCAAAGTTGTTTGGTCTTATAAAAAAAATATTCCTTCAAAAAGAAAACTATGGAAAGCCAACTCATCTCATAAGAGTTGATGCAGATACACAAAAAGAATTTATTTTAAAAATTAATTCTAGGATAGAGTGTTTGCATTGGGAAATTTATGAGACAGGCTGGCCCTATATCAACAACGGAATCATAAAAAATTCGATAGCTAAAATTGCCATTTATTTAGGAGGAAAGAAGTTTTTTTCTAAAGTGATGGGCAATAGATTTAGAGGAATCTTTAAGCTTAAAGAGAGCTAATTGATATGAAAAATAATGAGTAAGTTTTTTGTAACTGGGGGCGCAGGCTTTATTGGCTCAGCTTTTGTTAGATTTCTAATTAATTCTACTAAACATGAGGTCTTGAACTTAGATAAATTAACATATGCAGGTAATTTACATTCGTTGGAATCGATAAGCGGCAATGAGAGATATTCTTTTGTTCAAGGAGATATTTATGATGAAGTATTGTTAGCTCAATTAATTAATGATTATCAACCTAAATACATTGTTCATCTTGCTGCTGAATCTCATGTTGACAGGTCAATTGAAAGCGCAAAAGAATTTATAAATACTAATATTATTGGTACTTATAACTTATTAGATGTATCTACTAAATATTGGAATGAGCTAAAGACAGACAAAAAATCATCATTTAGATTTCATCACATTTCTACGGATGAAGTCTTTGGAACATTGGGTAATTCTGGATTTTTTACTGAAAAAACTCCATATGATCCGAGCTCACCGTATTCATCATCTAAAGCTGCATCCGATCATTTAGTTCGAGCATGGAATAGAACATATCAACTTCCAGTGCTATTAACTAATTGTTCTAATAATTTTGGGCCATTTCAGTTTCCAGAAAAGTTGATACCTTTAACGATTTTAAATGCATTACAGGAAAAATCATTACCAGTTTATGGTTCAGGCAAAAATATCAGGGACTGGTTATATGTTGAGGATCATGTCGACGCATTATATAAAGTTATTCTAAATGGAAAAGTTGGAGAATCTTATAACATCGGAGGAAATAATGAGAAAACAAACTTAGCGGTGGTGCATGAAATATGCTCCATTTTAGATCGTCTAAAGCCAAGAAAATCAAACTCATTATATAGCGACTTAGTTACATTTGTTGAAGATAGGCCTGGCCATGATTTTAGATACGCAATTGACGCGAGTAAAATAACTCACGAGCTCAATTGGATTCCAAGTGAAACTTTTTCTACAGGTCTAGAGAAAACAATAAAGTGGTATATTAAGAATGAAAATTGGCTAAATAAACTCAATAATTAAAGTATATTGAATTATAGAATCAAATTTAAAGGCAAGGTTTAAGATGAAAGGGATTATTTTAGCGGGTGGCGCAGGAACTAGGCTTCATCCAATAACATTGGCTGCATCTAAACAGTTAATGCCAATTTATGATAAGCCTATGATTTATTATCCAATTAGCACTCTAATGCTTGCTGGCATAAAGGATATTCTGCTAATTTCTACACCTCAAGATATTGGAAGATTTGAAGAACTATTAGGAGATGGTTTTCAGTGGGGTATCAATATAAATTATGCAATTCAACCAAATCCTAATGGACTAGCCGAAGCTTTTATTATTGGGGACGAATTTATTGGAAATAACACTTCAGCACTTGTGCTTGGAGATAACTTGTTTTTTGGGCATGACCTTCAAAAAATTTTAACAAATGCATCAAACAAAGATGAAGGCGCAACAGTTTTTGCCTATCCTGTGCATGATCCTGAGAGATATGGGGTAGTTGAATTTAATAAAAAAGGAGAAGTTATCTCTTTAGAAGAAAAACCTGATAAACCAAAGTCAACATATGCTGTTACAGGCTTATATTTTTATGACAATTCTGTAGTTGATATTGCAAAATCTATCCTTCCATCCGCAAGAGGCGAGCTAGAAATTACCTCAGTTAATCAATTTTATCTTTCCAATAACTCTCTTGAAGTCCAATCTTTTGGTCGAGGCATGGCTTGGCTGGATACAGGTACTTATGAGTCATTACTTGAAGCGAGTCAGTTTGTTCATACGCTGCAAAAACGCCAGGGAATGATGATCGGTGCTCTTGAAGAAATTGCATGGAAAAATAGTTGGATTAATGATGCTCAGCTTGAAGAGCAAGCTGAGAAATATAAAAAAAGTGCATATGGTGAGTATCTCTTTAAGATATTGCATACAAAATAATATCAATTTTTAGTATCTTAATAATTGCAAAATTCTAAAAATAAAAAAACTGTTCTTTATCTAACTTATGATGGATTACTCGATCCTTTAGGGGAAAGCCAGATATTGCCATATTTATTGGGCTCTCTCAAAAGAACAGATCAGCTAACAATTATTAGTTTTGAAAAAAGACATAACTTTAAATTAGCTCAAAATAATTTATATAAAAAATTAGATTCACTTGATATTACATGGATACCATTAGTTTTTTCTCAGAGATATGGTTCTCTTGGTAAAATTTGGGATCTAATAAAGTTATTTGTAGTCTGTACCAAGCATTCTCTTTATCATAAACCAATGATTGTGCATGCAAGGGGACATATAACTGTTTTGATTGGATGTTGTATTAAATTATTCATAGGCAGTAAATTATTATTTGATTTTAGAGGACTGTGGGTTGATGAAAGGGTGGATAAAGGCAGCTGGGATCTCTCACTCTTTTTCCATCGCGTGCAATATGCAATCTTCAAGTATTTAGAAAAGTATTCTTTAAAATTTGCAGATCATATTGTTGTTTTAACTAACATCATTGTACAAGAAATCATCAAAATCTCTGGCCAGTCTTCAAATAAGATCACTGTAATTCCTTGTTGTGCAGATTATGATCATTTCCATCTAATTTCTTCTGAAGATCGAAGAAGCTCTAAAACAAGTCTCAACATTGCAAATGCTCAAATTGTCTTAGGATATCATGGGTCAATTGGCACAATGTACAGGATGGATCGATTTTTAAAATTATATGAGATTACAAAAAAAATTGATTATCGAATCTCTGCTTTAATTATTACTAGGGATACTGATGAAATTACAAGTCTTGTTGCAGACCTTGTTCCAATCTCTATTCAAAAAGATATTCATATCCAGTCTGGTACAAGAAAGAATATGCCGAATTTACTTAAGGCAGTGGATATTTCTGTAAGTTTTATTGAGCCCTCCTTCGCAAGACAAGCATCCTCTCCAACAAAAATGGCAGAATCATTTGCTATGGGTATACCTGTGATTTGCAACTCTGGAGTTGGTGACATAGAGGCTCAAGTTAATAATTTAAGTGGCGGGATTGTGATCGATTCTCTATCAGACGAAGCTTTAGATGATTTATCTTCAAACTTGGATAAAATAATTAACCAAGGTGGCATAAGGCTAAGACGCGCTTCTAAAGAATACTTTGACTTAAATATTGCTAATGAAAGATACAAGATGATCTATAATGATATTTTAGGAGCTAATTAATTGATAAATGTAGTTGTGCTAAATGGTGGCAGAGGCGCAGGGACGCTTATACCAGAATTATTGAAGGTCAAAGGAGTTAGCTTAACTTCAATAGTCAATGCTTATGATGACGGAAAGTCTACAGGAGCAATACGAAAATTTTTTGGAATGCTGGGCCCTTCAGACATTAGAAAAGTTCAAGAGTTAATGCTTCCTCAAAGCGATAAAAATTTTAATGATTACTTGAATCTATTTACCTATAGATATCCAGAAAATATTTTGTATGAATCAGTTATTGATGATCTTACTAGGTTTATTCATGGAGATGAAAATGTTTTGACCGGCTCTATTATTCATGATGAAAATGTTCGCACTGCATTACAGTCTTTTTTAAATGAATTTCTTGAATCTTTAAAATTGATTGAGAAACTAAAAAACTATAAATTTAACTTTTCCGATTGCTCCATTATGAATTGTATCTATGCAGGCGCATTTTTAGCTTCTGGAAGAAATATAGAGCATGCAGCATCTTATATTGGAAAATTATTCAATCTTGAGGGTTCAGTCTTACCAACAAGCATTGAAGATAAGATACTTATGGCTCTCAGAGAAAATGGTGAGATGCTATATTCTGAGGCAGAAATAGTAGAGCTTAGGTCAAACGTCAGGATTGATAGAATTTATCTTCTAGATCGAAGTTTAGAAAAAGAAAATTTTGACAAGCTCTCGTTTGAAGAAAAAACTTATTACCTTAATAAACATCATTCATATACGAGTGTATCTCCAGGGGTTAAAAATGCTCTGGAGCATGCTGATATTATTTTATATGCTGCTGGCACTCAGCATTCATCTCTGTATCCCACATACTTGCTTTCAGGTCTCGCAGAGGCAATTGCAGATAATAAATTAGCTTCAAAGATTTTTATAACTAATATTGGAGCAGATTATGAAACACCAACTTATAAAGCATCTGATTATATTTTAGGAGCATATCGATATTTAAATTTATCTGATGCCAGAGATTACTCAACTAGAGAATTATTTGATGTCGTATTTGTTAATAAAAGTAATTTTAAAGCAGATGAATCTTATGTAGAGTTTGATAAATCAAGTTTTGAGAATATTGATGTTGATTTAATCGTAGATGAGTTTGAATCCAGCAGTTCTCCGGGAAAGCATGATGGTCAAAAATTAGTTGAGGCTATTTTAAAAATATTTAAATTAGACAGCCATATAAGGCTTCAATAATGAGTAACATAAAATCCCTCAAGAAGATGCTTGAAGGGAAAAAACTGCTAATTTTTGATTTTGATGGAACTATTGCAGATACCTCTCCCTTCCACGAATCAGCATTTATAGAAACCCTTAAACCATTAAAAGTAAAAGTTAACTATGAGTTAATTGCGGGAAAGAAAACAATAGATGCCATGAAATTTTGTTGTAAAAAATTGAAATTGGATGATATGCAATATATTGATCTAACAAAGACTAAACAGAAAAAGTTTAAAGAAAAAATTGCTCATACCATTAAGCCCTTACCAGGAGTAAATAAATTTTTAGAGTGGGCTAATCGTTCATATGATTTGGCTCTAGCTTCTTCTGGATCTCGTAGTAATATATTATTCTGCCTAGAAAAGATGGGCTATCTGAATATTTTTCAGTATATCTTGTGTGGTGATGACGTAAAAAACGGAAAACCAGATCCCGAAATATTTCTTAAAGTTTTGAGAAAATTTCATTATCAACCTAAAGATGCTCTTATTTTTGAGGATTCAAAGGTTGGTTTTGAAGCATCTGCCAATGCGGGCATAGAATACTTTGATGCAAATAATAATTTATGGACATCGCTCACGAAAAAATCAACATGAAAATCATAGCTGCTATTGTTACATACAATCGATCAGCGCTCTTATCACGTTGCATAGATAATATTCTTATGCAATCTAGAATGCCAGATGAAATTGTTGTAATTAATAACGGAAGTACTGATGATACTGAAGACATGCTTAGGAGCAGGGGAATTAGATGCATAACGCAAGAGAATGTTGGCTCAGCTGGAGGTTGGCATCGGGCTATTTCTATTTCTATAGAGGAGAATTTTGAAGCTGTTTGGTTAATGGATGATGATGGTTTTCCACATAAAAATGCATTATTACATTTAGAAAAAGAATTACGACCAACTGTAGCTTGTGCTGCCTCACTAGTACTTCAAGAAAATAAGCCAGATAGATTTGTGTTTGATATGCCTAAATTAAATCAATCTAACCTACCAATAATATTCAGCTTAACCAGAAAATACTCAACAATTAGTGCACTTGAGGTTAATTCTCAAGGTGGAATTTACAAATTTGCCCAGCTATTTAATGGAGCTTTGATCTCGACAGATGCAGTAAAAAACATTGGAAACATTAATACAGAATACTTTATTTATGGAGATGAAGTAGATTTTTTCTACAGGCTGAGGGAGGCGGGGGATGTTATTTCAGTTTTGGCTGCAAAGCATTTTCATCCTGATGTAACAATAAGACCATATAACAAAATGAAAATTTACTACTATATTAAAAATACTCTAATTCTTTACAGAAAGTATTTTCCTTGGCCCAGCTTTTATCAGTTTGCAGGTATTGGCTTAATCTTATTCAGGATTTCTAAAAAAAATGGCTTAAAAACCTCAATTTCACTTGTCGTGGGCAGTTTGGCGCCAGTATTTTACATAGCTATATATAGAGGCTTGAGAGGAAGGATTGCTAAAGATTATGATTTATAACCAGCAACATCTTATTAAAGTTGTAATAGCAGCGGCAGGGCAAGGAACTAGATCTGGACTAGAGTACCCTAAGACTTTATTTAAAATAAAGAATATGCCAATTATTGTTCGAGTTTGCAAAGCACTCTCACAATTTGATAAAAGTCCAAGCATTATTGTTGCTCCAGACTGGAAGAAAGAAATTCAAAATACTCTTATCAAGCACGAAATTGAAGCTGAATTAATTGTTCAATCTAAGCCACGTGGTATGGGTGACGCACTACTTCAGTATGAAAATTCAGAATTTTATAAAAATGTTGAGCATCTAATACTAATTTGGGGAGATATTCCATTTATTCAAAATGAAACTGTTGATGAAATGGTCAAAAATCATCTGAAGAAAAAAAACACATTTACTTTTCCAACTAGAGAATCTAATTCAGCATACACTTACGTCTTAAGAGATGATTCTGGCAATGTTAAAGACTTGGTTGAGACTAGAGAGCTAGGAATTCAAAAACCACAATCAGGTGAGAGGGACATAGGATTATTTATTTTTAGAAAAGATCCAATTTTTGCTATTCTGAAAGAAGATCTGCCAAATAGATTGGGAAAATCTACAAATGAACATGGCTTTTTATATTTAGTAAACTATTTATATAAGAGGGGCTTTAAAATTGAGGCTTTAAAAATTGCAACTGAGCTAGATCTTGTCTCATTTAATAGTATCGATGATATCGGTTCTTATCTATAATACAGCTTAGTAATATCATCAAATAAAATATGTGCGGAATTTCAGGGGTTCTTTCTGACAAAGAAAACAATTCAATAGACATAAAAAGAACCGCGGCTATTATGTCTGGCATTTTATCCCACAGAGGGCCTGATGACTCAGGGGTGTGGTCTAGTCCTGAAAATATTTGCGCTATGAGCCATTCACGGCTAGCTATCATTGATCTCTCTTCTGCTGGGCATCAGCCCATGAGCTCTCAATGTGGAAGGTTTACAATAGTATTCAATGGAGAGATATATAACCATGATCATCTTAAAGTTGAATTAGAAAGGAGTAAATTATCTAATACAACTTGGAGGGGGCACTCAGATACTGAAATATTATTAGAAGCGATTGGAGTGTGGGGTCTTAAAAAGGCTCTGCAAAAATCTAACGGGATGTTTGCTATTGCTCTATGGGATCACAAAAAAAAACTCCTTTCCTTAGCAAGAGATCGCATGGGAGAAAAACCTTTATACTTTGGTTGGATTAACAAAAACTTTACTTTTGCTTCTGAACTAAAAGCATTTCATGCATTTCCAGAGTTTACTAATCAGATTGATGAAAATGCTTTAAACTTATTCTTACAATATTCTTATGTGCCTACTCCATATTCGATATATAAAGATATATACAAGCTAGAGCCAGGAACTATTTTAAGTTTATCTAGTCATGACACGCAATCCGCATTGAATCAGTTGCCAGTCGCTCCTCTTAATAGCGGCCCAATTAATATTGAGAAATATTGGGCATTCGATTCCATTGCTTCTGATGGTCAAAGCAATTTAATTCTTAATGAGGAGGATGCAATAATAGAACTTGAAAGAATGCTTTCAGATTCAATTAGTCTTCAATCAATTTCTGATGTTCCTATTGGTGCATTTTTATCTGGCGGAACTGATTCCTCACTCATTGCTGCGTTAATGCAAAAACATCACTCAAATCCTATTAATACTTTTTCAATTGGTTTTAATGAATCTAGTTTCAATGAAGCAATTCATGCCAAAGAAGTGGCTCAGTTTTTAGGTACGAATCATCATGAATTTTATGTATCAGACAGTGAAGCCAGGGACGTTATACCATTGCTCCCATCCATGTATAGTGAGCCATTTGCTGATTCTTCTCAAATACCAACTTTTTTGGTTTCAAAATTGGCAAGGTCTAGTGTTACTGTTGCACTTACTGGAGATGCTGGAGATGAATTATTTGGAGGATATAACAGATATTCATTTGGCAGCAATTTTTGGAAAAGGTTAAATTTTTTGCCATTCAAGATAAGGCAAATGCTAGGAGCTAGCATAGAAAAAATCCCTCCACAGAAATTTGATCAATTTCTTACAGTTTTGCCTTGGTTCAAGGGTATGAATTTATTAGGAGATAAAGTCCACAAATTTTCCAGGGCAATGCAACATTCGCAGTCTTTAGATGAGATGTATAAAAGCCTTACAATGGATGATTCATTTTTTAAAAGTTCTTTGATATTAAATAGTAATTTACCGCCCTTAATCAATCGATACCCTGCAATATCTCAACTTACAGATCCAGAGCATAGAATGATGGCATGGGATTCATTAAGCTATTTGACAGATGACATTTTGTGTAAAGTTGATCGAGCATCAATGAGTGTTAGTTTAGAGACGAGAATACCTATGTTAGATTATAGGTTGGTAGAATTTGCATGGATGCTACCTTTAAATATGAAAATTCGTAATGGTGAAACTAAATGGATTTTAAAGGAATTATTATATCGACATATTCCAAAAAAAATTGTTGATAGACCTAAAGCTGGTTTTAGCATTCCATTAGATCAATGGTTAAGAGGACCACTTAGGGACTGGGCAGAGGACCTTTTAAATGAACAAAAACTTAAATCCTACGAAAACATTGATTCTGATTTGATCGCCTCTGGCTGGAAACAGCATCTATCTGGAGCAAAAGACTGGAGCAAAAGCTTGTGGAATATTTTAATGTTTTTATCTTGGCAGGATTTTGAGAAAAAAAACAATCCTTCTTTAAAGAGGTAGTTAATTATGACTATCTATTTTTTACTTTTTTTTGTTGTTGCAATGTTGGCTATTAGCAATATGAGATCTAGTGAAGTTACATTACCTAAAAATTTTAGCCTTTCACTTTCTCCATCTTCATTTTTATTTTTTATTTGCTTGGTTATTTTCATTGGCCTGCGTCATGAGACTGGAGGAGATTGGGGTAATTATATTTATCAACTCCAAAAAGCGTCTCTAATGAAATTGGATCAGATAATTACATTCTGGGAAGATCCTTTATATCAAGCGATAAAAGCTTATGCAGCATCTTTTACATGCGAGAATAACAACAGCGCATGTGCTTTTAATGAGGGTGGACTGCAGTTTTTGAATACAGTTTGCGCTATATTTTTTTGTTACGGCTTGATAGTATTTTGCATGCATCAACCTCGCCCCTGGCTTGCACTATGTGTAGCGGTGCCCTATTTAATTATTGTTGTTGGTATAGGATACACTAGGCAAGCCGCTGCTTTGGGTTTCATCATGCTAGCATTAACAGCCATTTCTCATGGGAGGTTATTTCAATACTGTATTTGGATTCTAGTAGGCGCAACTATTCATAAAACGGCCTTAATTATGCTGCCATTTATGATTTTTGGAGTTAAAAAAAATAAAACTTTAATTTTAATTGCAGGCACTATTTTTGGCTTACTCTTGTACTACTTTTTTTTAATTGAAGTTATAGCAATCTTAGCTCAAAATTATCTTGAGAGTGAATATGACGCTGCAGGAGCTTTGATCAGGCTTTTAATGACTGCAATTCCAGCAACAATATTTTTATTCTTTAGGAATTCATTTACGTTAAATAATACTGAAAAAGATTTTTGGACGGGAGTATCAGTTTTCGCTTTATTGCTTCTTTTTCTTTATTTTCTCTCCCCTTCATCAACTGCTGTAGATAGGATAGGGTTATATTTAATTCCATTACAACTATTTGTATTTTCTAGATTGCCTGATGTTTTTGGTAGTTATGGAGCAAGAAATCCTATAATCAATTATCTAATTATTATTTATAGCTTATTGGTTCTTATCACATGGATGTTTTTCAGCTCTAATGCAGAGAGTTGGATTCCATACAAATCTTTTATATGGGTTTGGTTGGGAATAACTCATGCATAAAATTGTTATTGCCCTTAACTCATCCTGGAATATCATCAATTTTCGTTCTGGACTTATAAAAGCTTTAATTGAGGAAGGGTATGATGTAATTGCAGTTGCTCCAGAGGATAAATATAGTCCTCTTATTCAAGAAATGGGTTGTAGGTACATTTCCATCCCCATGAAAACACAAAGCAAAAATATTTTTTCAGATATCTATCTTTTATTGAGCTACATAAGAATTTTTTGTAAGGAAAAGCCGCATGCATTGCTAACCTACACTATTAAACCAAATATATATGGTTCACTTGCCGCACGTATTTTAAGGATACCAAGGATTAGCAATATTTCTGGGCTTGGAGCAGTGTTTATCAATCCAAGTTTTTTAACTAAGTTTGTTAAATTTTTGTACAAATTGGCCTTAAAAAATGCAAAAGTAGTATTTTTTCAAAACACAGATGATTTGACTTACTTCATTAAAACAAAGATTACTATAACTAAGCAATCTAGGCTTATTCCCGGGTCCGGTATAAATATTAAAAATTTTAGGTATTCAAGGCTAAACAAACCTAAAAATATAGGAGATTTTAGCTTTTTGTTGATATCTAGAATGCTTTGGGATAAGGGTATTGGAGAATATATTAATGCTTCAAAAATTGTTAAAAGTGAATTTCCTAATACGAAGTTTTATTTGCTTGGCCCCCTTGATACAAATAATCCTTCAGGAATACCTTTGAGTCAAATTACTCAATGGAGCGAAGATGAGCACATAAATTATTTGGGTGCTTCTGATCAAGTATCTGATTTAATTCTTTTATCAGATTGCGTAGTCCTCCCGTCATACAGAGAAGGACTTCCTAGATCTTTGTTAGAGGGAGCTGCAATGGGCAGACCTTTAATATCAACTGATGTTGCAGGCTGTAAAGAAACAATCAAAGATGGTCTTAATGGACTAATATGCAAGCCTAAAGATCCAGAGGACTTGGCAAACAAAATGAAAATGATGATTAAATTATCTCACGATGAGAGGCAAGCGATGGGTCTTGAGGGAAGAAAAAAAGTAGAAAAAGAATTTGATGAGAAAATTGTTATTGAGAACTATTTATCTGCAATATATGATGCAATGAATTAATATCACTATATATGAATAAAATTTTAGTATTTGGAGCAGGTTATGTTGGGTTAGCAAATGCCATAATGCTTGCTAAAGATAACGACGTAACAATTTTTGATATTGACCAAAATAAAATAGATTTAATAAATAACGCAAAGATTCCTATAGAGGATTCTATGGCTGAGTCATTCATATTAGAGCAAAATATAAATCTCTCAGCCGATTTTTTTAATGAGTCTTATCTTAAAGATGTTGATGCTATTATTCTTGCATTGCCAACAAATTATGACGAGACAACTAATTCATTTAATACAAAAACCCTTGAGGAAGTTTTATCCAAGCTTAACTCATCAATTAATAGCTTAATTATTATAATTAAATCAACGGTGCCTGTTGGTTTTACCAGTAAAATGCAAGAAAAATTTAAAAATTTAAATATAGCCTTTTGTCCTGAATTTCTTAGAGAAGGTAATGCTTTGAATGATTGCCTAAATCCAAGCAGAATAGTTATTGGAAGTAATGAAAATCTACAAGAATTCATTTCTAGATTATTTTTGAATTCTTGTCTTAACAAGCCTGAAGTTTTCTATGCCTCTGTTGATGAAGCCGAGTCTATAAAACTTTTCTCAAATTGCTATCTTGCACTTAGAGTTGCATTTTTTAACGAGCTTGATTCTTATGCAATAAATTTTGATTTAGATACCCAAACTATAATTAATGCTGTTTGTGCTGATGTTAGGGTGGGCTATGGGTATAACAATCCATCTTTTGGTTATGGAGGTTATTGCTTGCCAAAAGATACTAAACAACTTTTACAAAACTATAATGCAGTTCCTCAAAACATTATTCAAGCAATTGTAGATTCAAATAGAACACGCAAAGATTTTATAGCTGAGCATATCATTTCTCTTAAACCAAAATGTATTGGAGTTTATAGACTTGCAATGAAAGAAGGCTCAGACAATATTAGGGAATCATCTGTGCAGGGAATTATGAAAAGGATCAAATCCAAGGGCATAGAGGTTATTGTTTTTGAGCCAATGATAAAATCTGATAATTTTTTTGGATCAGAAGTCTGCTCAAATATAGCCAAATTTAAACAAAGATCTTCCTTGATAATTACAAATAGAATGCATCCAGATTTAATTGACGTTAAGGATAAGGTTTTTACACGTGATATTTTTGGTGAAAATTAAATCTATTTTTTAACAAAGCATAGCTATAATTAGCATGAACATGCAAGCTCAATTCAATGTATAATTAAAATAGTCATTTGCATCGTACTAATTTTTTATGACACATTTAAGAAAAATATATCTACTCATTATCACATCTTTTTTTTCAAGCTCATTTGTTTTAGCGCAGGACATAGATAAGGAATTTTTGGAAGGCTTGTCTCCCGAGGTTAGACAACAACTTCAACAAGATGAGGACAAAGAGGATGAGGGATTGGAACAATTATTTAGATCTGATACTTCTATAGAAAAAAACAAAGTAATCTTAGAGCAGCTAAAAGTTCAAATTGATGACCTTGAAGCAATGATGGATGAAGAAGGCGAGTTAACTGAAGGATTGCAAAGGTTTGGCTCAGAATTTTTTAATTCAATCCAGTCTTCATTTATGCCAATTAATATTCCAAATTTTGATACATCATATATTGTTGGAGTTGGAGATGTTTTTGACTTGATGCTAACGGGTAAACTCTCCTCACAATCCGAGGTCACTGTCCAAAGAGATGGAACAATGGTCATTCCAGAGTATGGTAAAGTTTCAGTAGCTGGAAAAACTTTACTTGAAACTCAAGAAATCGTTTCAAACTTTCTTAATATTGCTGATATTGGAATCAAACCCTATGTAACTCTTTCAAAAGCTCGAGATATTCAAGTGATTTTGCTTGGAGGAATCGAAAATCCTGGCATTTATACGTTAAGTGCTGGCTCTAATATTATTTCGGCTTTAAATGTAGCAGGCGGAATAAGTGATAGAGGTTCTTATAGAAATATTGATTTAAAAAGAGGAGGAAAAATACTAAAAACCGTCGATCTCTATGATACTTTTGTTTTTGGCAATCAAGACTTTATTTTGCCTCTTAGGTCAGGAGATGTTGTTTTTGTAAAACCATTATCTTATTTGGTTCCAATTAGCGGAGGCATCAATAATCCTGCTATTTATGAAATGTTGTTAGGTGAAACACTAAATGATCTTGTGAAGTTTGCTGGCAATTTCTCATATTCTTTTTCAGGATTTGATTCAATTGAATTAAGAAGATTTTCTGCAACAGATTCTAGTGAATCTTATGTAAATCTCAAAGACATACAAAATATTATTCTAAAACCAAGAGACGAGATTTTAGTTCCCTCTTATACAAACGAAATGGCTGAGATTCAATTTATTACTCTCGAAGGAATGGTTAATCGGCCTGGAAAATACTTTATTTCTGATGGTGAAAAATTATCAAATGTAATCAGAAGAGCTGGAGGTTACAAGAAAGATGCATATGTCTATGGGGCAGCTTTATTTAGAGATTCAGCGACAACTATGGAAGCAGACTTTAATTCACGTATTTATGGAGACACACTTGCATTTATTATTGCAAATGTAAGCCAGCCTGGAAGTGTTATTGATGCTTCAACACTAGATATCCTAAAAGAAGAAAATTCTGTGAAAAAATTTACTGGAAGGGTTATCACCCATTTTGATCAAGATCTTATTGAGAGCGATCCATCTAGAGATATAACTCTTAAAGATAGAGATAGGATCGTAATCCCAAGACTGGAAAAAGTTGTATATAGTTTTGGGGACTTTAGAAATCCATCAAATATGTTATATCAACCAGAACTAAAGCTTTCAGACTATGTGAAAACTTCAGGTGGTTTTAATGATTCTTCCTCTAGAGATATCATTGTTATTGATCCCGATGGTAAGACGAATATTTATCAAGATAGATTGCTAACTTTTTCAAGAGATATTCAGATTTATCCTGGCTCAATCATATATGCTCCTAGAGATATAGGGTCTATGTCGCCAATCGCATATGCTTCTGTAGTTTCACCAATTTTAAGTAACTTAGCAATCTCACTTGCATCTTTAAATAGTATTAGCAACGATTAATACGCAATTATATATTGTGCTACTAAAGTTAATAACAAGAACACTTTGTGTTCTGCCCCTAATTATAGTTTCTAACCTTGATGCAGCTTTAGAGGATTATATATTTCCAAACTATAAAACTCCCTCCTTCTCTAATTATGGGACCATAGGTTTAATTCAAATGCCAACTGCTAGAATGCTTCCAGCAGGCTCGCTTGCGCTTACATACTCTGATATTGATCCATATCAAAGAGGTTCATTTGTTGCATATCCATTTACTTGGTTTGAAGCTTCATATCAATATACTGATGTAAATAATGCTCTATATTCGGACGTAGCTGCTTTTAGTGGCAATCAAACTTATAAAGATAAAAGTTTTGATGCAAAATTTCTTCTTCTCCAAGAGAGTAAATTTTTTCCCGCTATAGCAGTTGGAGGAAGAGATATTGCTGGAACTGGAATGTTCAGCTCAGAATATGTAGTTGCCTCTAAGAAAATTAGTAATTTTGACTTCACTGCGGGTATGGGATGGGGCAAGATTTCAAGTAAAGCTCTAAAAAATCCTCTTACATATATAAGTGATAGATTTAAATCTAGAGAACAATTATCAAATACAAGGGGGGGTGAGTTTCAAGTTGATTCATTTTTTGCTGGTAGACCATCATTATTTGGTGGAGCTGAAATTTTCTTACCTAATTTAAAAGGACTTAGATTTAAGATTGAGTATGATTCAACTGACTATGATGATGAGGGTTTTCCAGATGGGCGAGCATCATTTAAATATGCATTTGGTCCAGTAAAACGTTCTGACTCTAAAATCAATTTTGGCTTTCTTTATCCATACAATGACAATCTTCATCTAAAGTTATCTTATGTAAAAGGTAATACATTAAGCTTAGGATTCTCATTTCAAGGATCCTTAGGTAAAAAAAATGCAATTCGAACTGTAAAAAAGAATGATCCTCACAAACCCACTGCAAATTCGGAAATAATTAGAAAAATAAATGCTCAAGAGGACAGATACATCTATTTGACAGCCTTGAAAAATCTTCAAGAAAATAGACTCTACCTTCAGTCAGCGAATGTAGATGAAGAAATATTAGAGGTAACTTATAGTCAATCTCATCATCAAAGCTATATTAGATCAACTGGAAGAGTGTTAAGAGTTCTTGATGAAGTCGCTCCTGATAAAATTACAAAGTTTAAAGTTAATAACATTAATGCTGGCATGGGTATGCATTCAGTAGAGATTCCAAGAGAGGATTTTAAATTCAATATGGCTGAAAATTTATTTCCGCTGACTCAACGTAAAGCACAAATTAAGTCGTATCAACATGATATAAATAATTTTGAATTTCAACCAACTACAATTTATCCAACTTCTTTTTGGAAAATAGCTCCTTCAGTAAGATCGCAAATAGGGGGCCCTGATGGCTTTTATTTTGGTGATCTCAGATTAGGATTTTTTTCTGAAACCTTATTTAGAAAAAACCTTTCATTAATAACACGAGCATCTGTGGGTTTGTATAACAATTTTGATGATCTTAAGCTTATGTCTGATAGCATTTTGCCTCATGTAAGAACTGACATAGTTCCTTATTTAAAAGAAAGTAAAAACTTTGGACTAACTAGACTTCAGTTAAATTATTTTTTAAATCCTAGAAAGGATATTTACTTTAAATTTGCTGGAGGTATTTTGGAGGAAATGTTTGGAGGCATCGGATTTGAGGCTCTTTATAGACCTTTTTATTCAGATTTTGCAATTGGTGCTGAGTTATGGAGGGTTCAGCAAAGAGATTTTGACCAACGCTTTAAGTTCAGAGATTATAAAACTACCACAGGATACATTAATATGTATTATAAAGAACCTCGTTCAAAGGTAATAGTTGCACTTAAAGGAGGGCGGTTTCTTGCAGAGGATTCTGGCATAAATTTTGATTTTTCAAGAAGATTTGCTAGCGGTTTAAGGATAGGAGCCTTTTTTACACTTACAGATATATCTAAAGAAGAGTTTGGAGAGGGCAGTTTTGATAAAGGCTTTTATTTTCATATTCCAGTAGAGCTGTTTTTTGATCGTCACTCAAAAGGTTTAGCGGGTTTTGGATTGAGACCAATCACAAGAGATGGAGGCGCATACCTAATTCACTCTCATCATCTATGGGGCGTTACTGAGCAAGCTCAAAATGCAAACTTAACAAGAGATTGGGATGACCTTTATGAGTAAGAATTTTATTATAATTTTATCAATGATTTTTTTATCAAGTTGTAATAATCTTTCATATACAGAAATTATTCCTCTTGCAAAGCTTGCTGTCTTTGGAGTTGATGATATTGAGATTGATGAAAATTTCCTTGCACAGCAAAAATATTCGTTCATTAAAGTGAATGTTGGCAGAACAGGTGTTGCAATTTTAACCCTGGCATCAGTCAAAGATGGCATCTATACTTGGGTTTCAGCAACCGGAGAAAAGCTTCAAACTTTCAATGGAAAAATAATTAAGAGTTTTGATATCACATATGATACTCACTTTATAACTTTTTCTGACTTCTCAATCAACGAAAATATCGCAAGCACTCAATATGACTATAATATTAGACTGTTCAATCCGGATACACTTGTTACACAATCAGCTACCTTAAAGATGATTGATCTTAATCCATCAGAAGATAGGGATATATACTTTGAAGAATTTGTTTCAACAAGAGGTTTTAAATGGAAGTTTGTTAACAAATATTGGTTAAATAATGATGGTGAGGTCACTAAGTCAATTCAGCATCTTCACCCGATGCTACCAAAATACGAAATTAACTTTTACTACAAATAAAAAAAAGGAGCTAAATAGCCCCTTTTTGGAATTTAAATATTTTAACCCGGTGCTGTTTGTGTAGTTGTTACAATAGATGTCTGTTCAATATCTACTGTAGTTGGGATTTCAACAGTTACAGGGACGATTGCCTCTATTTCAGCCTCTATTTCAGTTTCAATTTCTATTTCAGTTTCAATTTCGACTTCGACTTCGACTGTAACTTCAGGTTCAATAGCTATTTCTACGAAATAAGGTTCGCCTAATTCAGCAATACCATCGTTTACTTGTGTGCTTGATATATTTTCATCGAGCGTTGTATCAAATGCCTGCCCAGTAGCAGATGCAACTGTAAGCGTAACTGTTGTGCTTTCAGTTGTTGTAGTTGTATCAGTAGTGGTGGTTGTATTGGTATCAGTAGTCGTATTGGTATCAGTAGTCGTATTGGTATCGGTTGTAGTATTAGTATTAGTATTTGTGGTTGTATTAGTTGACACCGTTTCAGTAACTTCATTTGCAACTTCAACAATTTTGGTAGGTGCTGGAGTCGGAGCTGGAGTCGGAGCTGGAGTTGGAGCTGGAGTCGGAGCTGGAGTCGGAGCTGGAGTCGGAGCTGGAGTTGGAGCTGGAGTTGGAACTGGAGCCGCTCCACCACCTC
>MDTB01210038.1_pt1 | contig 21567 bp, 16 predicted proteins | sample 811161 | NCBI WGS metagenome assembly MDTB01 (sample SAMN05326650, study PRJNA326480) | marine metagenome | isolation source: seawater | place: Mediterranean Sea | collected 2009 | reverse complement strand
TTTGAGACCGATTTTTCCACTCTTGTTCAAATTGAGCCCACATTTCTTGTTCAAGTTGTGCACGGATTTGAGCCTCCAATTGAGGTTGTAATTCTATGATCAATTGCTCTTGAATTTCATACGCCATAGTTTGCCTAACATGTGCCTCAGTTGCCCTAATTAACTCCTCTCGCTCCTGCTCGAGTAACTCAGGGGAGGCGCCACTATTTTCACTCTTATTTCGATTTATTTCTGCTTGAACCACCCGTTCAATTTCACTCATCAATCTCTTTACTACGGCTAGTTCCCATTCTTCTCTAGCCGAGGGTGTTTTCATTCGAGATGCTTCATTTTTCAAGGTTTGAACTATTCTTGCCCTCACAGGGTTACCGATTTCGAAGTCATGTGCTCCTGAAACAAACCCAACTAGGGAATCTAACCATTCTTCTTCTTTTAATTCATGACCACAGCCTGGACAAGAAATCTCGGAAGAATCGACTGCAAGTCGATTTTCTTCTTGTTTAATTTCTTTCTTACCGATTCTACGTCGTGGAGTTGGCGACTCTTCTAAATCAAATGAAATACTAGTGCCAAAAGTACCCTTTTTTGGATTCACTTCGGTTTCTCTAACCATCTTCTTCATAACTAACCAAAATTATTGAAATAAAAGTTTTACGCCTTCAAAATTTTACATTTTGACTTTAATCAATAAAAGACGATAAATCAATTAGAGATTCATTGATGTGTTTTAGTGCAAGTCGTAAATTAGAATCATTGTCAAACGGTAAATCTAGATTTTCGTCTAAATTTTCGAACATAGAGACGAGATTTTTAGCAACACGTGTAATCTCATCAACAATCGTGATGCTACCCATTTTTGCAGACCTTGATAAGGGATTTAAATCTACAACAATCACAGTTTTACCCATGGCAACAAGTGCTTCACACCTATCACCATCTTCCAAAGGGACCAGAATGACATCACTTGAAAAAATACCATCTTCGCAGCATTTTGCCCGAGGGCCTTCTAAACCAGGGATTCTTGAATCAGGAGATTCACCAAGAATCTCTACCTCTAGACCGTACTTTTGTTTAATTTCTTCAAGATGATTCAGCAATACTTGCATTCTTTTTGGAGTTCGATAAAAGATATTCACTTCAATAGGGCAATTTAGCATAGATGCGAGTTTCAATAGATCTTCTCCGGCAAGAGCAGTTGTATTTCCATTGACACTAATCACTGGTTTTTCAGCATTTTTCAAATGATTTAGAGCATGTTTAGTTGCTCTCATTGCGCAGTCTATCGTTTGTTCTCCAATTAAGTAATCATAAGCCTCTCCTCTTCCGTGTGCAATTAGTGCACTTCCAGCCAACATCCCCTTTTCAGCAGCATCTTCCAAAATATATCTATTGAGTAGTGAATCATATCTGGGATGACTTGGGTCAGCGGCGAATTCTTTCATATTATTCACCGGGTTAATTTAGCAGCATGGAAAGGTCTAACGGAGTAACTCCACGATTCAAAGCGCTTGTAGAAAGGACATCTAATCCACATTCATACCAATCGGTTAGATTTTCAAAGATAATTCCTCCACTCGCTTCAAGAATTATATTTTCTCTCAACCCCATATCGACAAGCTGAGATGCGACATCATTACTTCTTTCAGGACCAAAATTATCTAACATTATCACTAATTTTGGTTTATCTTCTATTTCTCTTTGATTCCAAATAGCAGCAGCAGTAATTGCTTCTTTTTCTTCACGAACTTCAATTTCAAGGAATGCTCCAATGCCTGAAAGTTCGACATTTTGAAGGTAACTTGCAATTCTTGAACTATGATCGTCCAGTTCTGGCATCATTGTCGCAAGGTCATTTTCCTTGATCATAACCGCATCATACTTATTCAATCGATGAGTAAATCCCCCTCCCATATGGACTGCCCATTTATCGAGCAAACCCCAAATGGTTTTTCTTGTACAGGCGATTTGACCTTTAGCTAAAGAAGTCCAACGTTTTGTTTCTGTTGCGATTCCTGAAAGTTGGCCTAAAATATTGAGTATACTTCTTTCAATTCCAAGTAAGGATTCTCTCTCGCCATTTAATTCAGCAATTTCTTCTCCAGAAGATACTTTTTTACCATCGGTTGCAAACCATGAAATTTGAATTGATGGTGCCCAAATTTGAATCAAATGGTCAATCATCGATGTGCCAACTATCAAGCCATTCCCTTTGGCGATAATCTTAGCAGTTGCCTTGTCATTGCCGCCCATAAACGGCATTTCAACTCCATCATCGACCAGTATAGTACTAATCCATCTGTCCATGCTAGATAGCAACATTCGACTTGGACCATCCTCAGCAGTCCACAATAAATGACCGCGGTCATGAGGCAATTGGTTACTAGCCGCCATGACAGATGCTAGAGGTTCTTCACTTTCAAATCCTCTATCCTATTAAAACCGTTATTTTGCGCTTATATCTTGATATTTCATCATAGTATTCATGCATGTAATTGGTTTGCCTATGTATGGGAAGGATATGTCAGATACACTGATTGGCGGACATATCACTCTACTTTTCACTGTAGAAAAGGATGGTAGATTACTCAGAAACCAAGGAAGTAGAGGGGCTGGTTTCAATGTGGAACACGGAGTCAGAGCATCGGTTTTAGAAATTAAAAAAACCGATGCAGAGGAGCAGATAGGTCTTTCAGCAGGCTCTTCATTAGATGAAAAGGTCGATGTCAATAATGGAGATATAGAAGTTACTGTATTTGACATGGACGGTAAAGAAATGACGGATTCTTCATCTATCTATTTTGATTTAGTTGATGAATTACGTCATGCTAAATTACTTGAAAAAGCCGATTCATATTCTATTGAAGTAAATCTTGACTTGCCTACTAGCCAAGGCTTTGGAATGTCGGCAGCGGGTCTTGTTGCAGTTGCTTATGCCTTTAGAGAGTTAACTGGAAGGGGGCTTGCTGGACAATATTTGCGTTTATGTCATAGAATCGAGAGGTTACATGGCGCTGGATTAGGCGATGTTCTAGGAATATCTGCAGGAGGAGTAGAGATTAGACTTCAAGCAGGCGCACCAGGGGCATCAGGTAGAGCATTAGGATTTGGATGTCCACAAAATATTTTATTGGCTTGGCAACCATCAGAAGAACGCCATACTTCAAAATACATCGACGATGAAAAATGGCAAAACAAGATTACTTTAGCAGGTCAAAAAGCAGTAAATAACCTGAAGAGTGATTCATGGGGTCATTCACAGTGGAGTGAGATTCTAAAACAATCGAGAATCTTTGCTGAACAATCCGATTTACTAGATGAGCCAGAAAGAAAACATTTACTTGGCATAGTAAGAGAAATTGTTAGAGAATTGGGTTTGCAAGCGAAAGTCAGTATCAGACTTTGTATGCTGGGGGTTTCATTAGCTATATTACCTCGAGAACTATCAAATCCCTTATCTAATAAAGAATTAGATAGGGTCTCAAAAGAATTAGATAAACTTGAAATTGGCTATAAATTGACTAAAATATCAGGATGAGTCGATATTAAGTCGCGAAAGGTCAAGCGTGTCGGCGTCCAATAATGTACAACCTGGGATGAAAAGATTCTCACTAAACCCATGGCGGTAAACAATCGCTCCACTACCCCATTCTTCGATATAACGATTCATTTGTTTAACCATCTTTTTTCTTTGGAAATCAACATCTGCGCCATAAAAGTGCTTTGCGTCTATCCAAGCAATCGGTTTACCATTAATCTCTACTAAATCGAGAAATAGTATGTCAGGTGTTTTTACGGGTCTTCCTAGTTCTTTCTTCTGTTCAGTAACCATCTCTGGTTGCCTTCTAATTCTAACGCCTTTAGATTCGAACCAATCAGAAAGAATATCTTCGAATAAATCAGCACGAATATGAGTTTCTGTTTGGTCGACATTTGAAACACGGTCAGCAGCCTCAGCCATTTCAAATTCTTCACGTTCTCTTTTGGAAAGTTTACTTGGAGTACGCAATGATTCCTTAATTCTAGATTTAGACCATTTCTTTTCGGCAAGAATTACTCTAAAGATATTCATTGGAGGGAAATCAAACCTTTTTGATAAATCTACAACGTTTACCCCTTCATTGTACAGTCTGAGCAATACCTTGGAGCGAGATTTTAATCTACCATGCCCATAGACTGTTTTTTGTTGAAGAAGTGCAGACCGCAATGATAAAACCTGATCTAGAGTCATTTTTCTCTGTCTAACAATTTCAGCGATTTCATCTACTCTGGCATCATCAAGCCAACCGAATTCACCTTTACGAATTACTACTTTAGCCATATCAGCTTCTTCTTTTAGAGGAACGGGAGAAGTAGGCCATGAAAATGAAAACTCACGAGGTATAATTTCTTCTTCTGGAAAACCCATCAATGGAGGAGTGATTGTAAATCTCTGCAATGCTTTTTCTTCCATTTCCTGAACTTCTTTTTTATGTCTTTCAATACGGTTTTGTTTAGGAGTGGTTCCGTATGGCCTACTCTTGGAGTTATTCCTAGGGCGTCTGTTGGAATTTTTATTCCGTTTTGCCTTGCCCTGTGGCTGAGATTTTCCTTCGTCTTTTTTCTCTGCCACAATACGAGGTTATCGACGACCCTCCATGAATACTACCATTGATTACTCTTCTTCGTATAACTTTTGAGCAATTGGCTTCATTTCGATGATTCCATCTTTTGATAAGTCGGCTAACCATTGTTTAGCAATCTGTTTAGCACTATTTCGAACTTTACCTTTGAATAGTTTTGACCACTTACTGGTTTGCCACCAAGCAGCAATTTCTATGCCTCCTTCTTCTTGACATAGGATAGTGATTTCTAAGGTTAAGGAAATTAAAGCAGTGCCACTTTTTTTACCATTAGAAGTTTGACCAAGCCAATTGAAACGAATCTCTGTAAATTCAGGATTTTGTCCTTTACGAATTTTTTCAACTTCCCACATTTCCTCAATCAATTGTTGCCTTTCCACTCGATGCAAATCGAATCGATGACCTTCATTTAACTCACCACGAGTTTCTGATAAAATACGCTGAGCAGTGGAATTCCATTGCGGCCAATTATCTAAATTGATTAGATTAATGGCTACATTACGAGATTCATTCACCGTTAGAATTTTTCGCCAAACGCCATTAGGGGTTTGCATAGATGACACAACCATTCATGCATAAATTATCGCCGGACTTAGAGGCATTGCTGAATTTATTCGTCCAGATTGGTCCTTACTATCTTCACTCGAGATGACTATTACATCATCCAATTTAAGTTCTGATTTTAGGAAATCCTTTCTTTTTGAAAGTAGTTCCAATTCGTCCATCGCCCCTGATATCAGCATTTTTGATTTATCGTCCCACTTGAAAATCTGAGGTAGCATTTTCTTGCCCCAAAATCCAAAAATTTCACCAGAGTTTTCTAGTTCTGCTAATTCGGATTGTTTCAATACTTCCATGAAAGATTTTACATTTCCACCATCATTAACAAATTCTATTGCCATATTGGCAAGTGTTCTTTTCCATATAGGGGATATTGTTAGCGTGAGTGTTTTTGCAGCCCCATCTAAGTGACGCTCAGCAATCGACTTGACCTTTCTAGCATTTTCTAAGATATTTCTCATGACATATTCATCATCTAGGATAGATTGCTCTGTATCAGAAAGTCGTTCAAGTGGAGAATAGACAGTATTTGCAATCATAGTTTCATTACCTAACTTTCTCCACCATTCTTCTGCTAGATGAGGCGTAGAAACCGACAATAGGTGTGACCATATGGAAAGTAGTTGTTTTCCTAAATCTCCATTATTCCCCCCTCGTCTAATATACCAGTTCATATCCTTGATAAGTTCATAATGAGATATTTCAACAGCCCTTCTCAAATCATAGTTATCCATCGAGGTTTGGAATTCTACAACACGTTGCTTCATTCTTGCTTCTAACCATTGGTCGATATCTTTTTGCTCATCGCCCCAGGAGAGGATTTGGTTTGGAATTGTTAGAAGTTGTAACATAACTCGATGATTTGCCTCTAAAGCAATATCCGACCAATCCATTCCAGCAGTAGGGTTTGCAGCAAATAGAATAAACAATCTAACCGTATCTGCACCAAACTTTTCAATCATATCTTCAGGAGATACGGTATTTCCTAATGATTTACTCATTTTAGCAGAACGTAATCCTAATTCACCAGAACAATGAGGGCAAGCGCTCCCAATATGGTCTACTGAAAGTGTTATTGAGCAAGTTTCACACCACGGTGCTTGTTTATTGACCATTCCTTGACACAGTAATTCATTGAATGGTTCATCGATAGAATGCAAACCGAGGTCACGTAGAGCCTTAGTCCAAAACCTTGCATAGATCAAATGCATTTGTGCATGCTCAATTCCTCCACAATAGAAGTCAACATTCATCCAATGATTGACAATATCTTTTGAGAAACATTCAGAATTATTTTGCGCATCAGTATAACGCATGAAGTACCAAGAAGAATCTACAAAGGTGTCCATTGTGTCGGTTTCTCTTTTTGCATCAGAACCACATTTGGGGCATTTTACATTAACAAATTCTTCACAACTGGTCAATGGATTACCTTCTCCAAAGGTTACATTTCTAGGTAATTCAACAGGTAATTGTTCTTCAGGAACAGGCACAACCCCGCATTCAGTACAATGAATAACAGGAATTGGAGTACCCCAGTATCTTTGACGTGAAACCAACCAAGGTCTAATTTTCCAATTTATAGTTTGATTCCCATTGCCTTCTTTTTCAAGCGCCCCAATAACAGCTGATTTTGCATCATCTCCATATAAGCCGTCAAATCCTTCGATTGGAGAGTTGACCATCCAACCTAAATCGGTTTCAGCCTTTTTCATTTCTTCATTAGGCTGAACATTTTCCTCCATTACCAATGCACGCTTTATTTTGATTCCATATTTACTTGCGAAATCATAGTCTCTTTCATCGTGAGCAGGAACTGCCATTACTGCTCCAGTTCCGTAAGATGCAATGACAAAGTTTCCAGTCCAAATAGGTATTTTTTCACCAGTCAAAGGATGTATGGCGTTCTTTCCAAGAGGTGCCCCCTTTTTCTTGTTCATATTTTTAATTCTATCAAATTCAGTCATTACAGAAACTTCATCATACAATTCTTGCCAACCTGATTCAAATTCAGTACCTTCGGCAAATGTTCTTGAAAGGTCATGCTCAGGGGCTAGTGTGATGAAAGTGACTCCAAAAATAGTATCAGGCCTAGTTGTAAATACTTTGATTTTTTCACCCGAGCCCTCTACTGTGAATATTATTTCAGCTCCTTCTGAACGACCAATCCAATCTTTTTGCATTGCTGTGACATTTTCAGGGAATTCTATATTATCTAAACCATCTACTAATTCTTGAGCATATTTGGGCGTGTCTAAGAACCATTGATTCATTTCTTTTTGGATTACAGGACCGTTGCATCTCCAGCATCTTCCAGCCTTAATTTGTTCATTAGCAAGAACAGTATTGCATGAATTACACCAATTTACAGGCGCAAATTCTTGGTATGCTAATCCATTTTCCATGAATTTAGTGAAGAACCATTGATTCCATTTGTAATAATTTGGGTCATGACTTTTGACCATTTTCGACCAATCATAAGAAAAGCCCATTCTCTTTATTTGTTGAGTTATCGATGCCATATTTCTTTCAGTGATATCATAAGGGTGCCCACCTTCCTTGATAGCTGCATTTTCAGCAGGCATTCCAAATGAGTCAAAACCTATTGGATAAAGTACATCATAGCCCATCATTCTCTTATATCGGGCAACAGCATCTCCAATTGAGTAATTTCTAACATGGCCCATATGCATTTTCCCCGAGGGATATGGATACATTTCCAAACAGTAAAACGGCGTTTTATCGTCACTTATTTTGGCTTCGAAAATTTTCGAATCGGTCCATTTTTTTTGCCAATAGACTTCATCAACAGACATTTCTTCTTCAGTCAAAGTTACCAACGCCTATCTCCGAGATGATACCGCCACGAAACACCCCCCTTTCAATGACACTCTTGATGAGGGGGTAATCGTTCAGATAGTACATGGCCAAGAGAATCTCTGTGCGTGCCCCCGCCAGAATAGATTTGGCAGGCGGATGGACAGATGTTCCTAATTATTGCAATACTAAATCCGGAGAAGTAGTAAATATCGCAATAAACCAATATACCAATTGTATAATGGAAATTGATGATGAAAGAAAAATCACTCTTTCTTATTCTACCGATATGCCAACAGGGTCTGGCTTGGGGACTTCAGGTTGCATGAACGTGAGTCTAATTGGAACAATCTTAGGACCAGATTATGATTCTAAAGAGATCGCTGAATTAGCCTACCAATTTGAAGCGCTATTAGGCAATAAAGGCGGTAGACAAGACCAATGGGCTAGCGCAATAGGAGGGATTAGTCATTTGACATTTAATGGGGAAAATGTCGAACATAAATCACTAAATCCTTCTGATGAATTCATCTCATGGTTAGAAGATAGACTATTGCTTTTTAACAGTAAAATTACGCATGTATCAGGCGATTTACACAAGGGAGTTTGGGATAGATTTCACCAAGGCGATGAAGAGATAATTAGTGCATTAGATAAAATTAGAGAGGCAGGACTATCAATGGCAAAAGCCATTATTGGTGAATCTAAAATTGGAGTTGTCAATTCATTAAAACTTGTTATGAATGGCGTAGATACATTAGGTTTGGAATTACATGACCCTTTTAGAGACAACCTTGAGCCCCATTTTTCCACAGGTGACATTTCAGCATGGAAAGCAATGGGGGCTGGAGGCGGTGGCGTCGTAGGAGTTTTAATTTCAGATACATGTATTCGTGATAATATTATTCGAGATTTACAATCCAAAGGTTGGGCACACATTGATTGGAAAACGGATAAAATCGGTTTCCATAGAAAAGAAACTATTCTTTGAATTCGAGATCGGTTTCAAGAAGGAATAAGGCTTCCTTGGTCAATTTATATCTATTTTTGATTCCCATTTTTCTCTTTTCAACCAGTCCAAATTTCTGTAATGTGCGCAGATGGTGAGAAATCAGTTGTTGACTCTTCTCTAACTTGATGGCTAACTCAGCTTGTGTAGGGAATTTTCCATACTGGTGTTCATCATCGAGCAAACTCAAAATTTTCCCTTGAAGACTATTTGGGTCTGGTGATAAAGGCGGTATAGGAAGTTGATCTGGATTCATTCCAGGATACAGAGAATTATTCAAAGGATAGTATCTAACCAGTCTTCCATCTCTCAGTCTCCAAATCAATTCTTGTTGTTCTAATAATCTTAGATGATGAGTTATTTGACCATTGCTCATACCTAAGGCTGCCATCAATGCTCTGAAGTGACATCCTGGGTTAGCGGTCAAATACCCCATCAAACGACCTCTTTGGAATCGACCATCAGTTGTTTCTTGTGTCTTTCCAATTAGTCCTAGTAGCCAAAGGCCAGCGGCAGTGGTTGGAATTCTCAAGGATTCGTTATTCACCACAAATAGCCCTAGAATAGCGAACATCGAAGTCGTTGTCACAATTACTATGGCTGCTTGAGCAACTTCTTCGGTAGTGACTCCTTCACTTTGAACTTGCTCATTTTCTTCAACTATAACTTGTCCTTCAAGAACTATCTTTTCCTCGCTGAATACTGAATGAACTTCAATGCCAATTAGATCAAATTGTGCTTGACATATCTCATTAGTGGAAGAACTTTCAGAAACGAGGTAATCTCCTTTCCAGTTATTTTGAGGAGTCCATGAAGGTAAATCGTTCGAACTTACAAGTAAGTATGATTCATCTTGATTTGAAACCATCCAGCATTCAGTTTGCCCGGTTCCGATATTTGTCCACAGGCCTTCAAGTTGCCATTTTTGATTAATAAAAACTTCTTTTACGTAGTTATAATCATAAGTGAAGGTATGACTTTTCAAACCTTCATCTCCAAGAGAATGCTCTGTTATCAAGATTATTTCAATAGATTCTCTATCCATTAACTGAGGTATAGAAATAGTTGATTGGAATTCAAGACTTTGTATTACGCCATTATCTAGAACCGGCATTTGGAAATAGTTTCCAGATTGATAATTACAATAACTGGTACTTGAATCTCCAAACTGTATAGTTTCATCCACAGGAACAATAGACATTGAAACTATACAATTCTCATTTATTTTTACTATTGGATTATTAGAGGATAGTGTGATAGAAGAAAGAATTTCATCATTGCTAACGACATATTCACTCTCAAAACTAATAACATCTTCAGAACATTCTGGATTTCTATATGCTTCTGAATATTCAAATTTCTCAACTTCAGTAATAGAGAATTGTTGAATCTCTAAGATGAAAGTATAGGTTCCTGAATCAATATAGCATTTATTTTCACCTTCTAGGTACCATTCAGGTAAATCAAAAGTTAGTATCTCACCAGATTCAATAGCGTGAGAAGTGGAGAGATCTTGGCATGTTTGTTGCAGAGTATTATCATAAATCACTCTAGAAAGGTCATCAATGATGTACATTTGGAATTTACAGGTATTAGGGAAGTCAAGTTCTACAAGTTGTTCATCGATATTTTCTAAATTTATAGAATAAGATAAAAAGGAAATGTGATCACTTTCCATACCAATATTTTTACTAGTAGTGACTAAGATTTGGCCATCCAATTGCTCATAATCATCATCTATTGGGTCATTGTTTTCAATAATAATTTCCTTAACCAAATCTCCACCAGGTGTAGTGGCTGAGAGTATGTTATCGCCTTCAAGCAAAGAACCTCTTTCGATAAAAATTCCATCGATGTAAGAATTCTCCCAGCTATTTAATTTCATATTTTCACCAAAACATGAATCTAACATTTTTTCTTCACCATTGAAGGAATATATCAATCTGCAAGATTCTTCATAAGGTAGCATAATTTCATTATTTGTAGGATTTGATAGCGTCACTCCAACTAAATAATGACCATCTCTTTCTTCAGAATTTCCTATGGAGGCGATATCTAAAACGAGTTCAAGATTCTCATCGAATGAGACATTTTGCTGAAAGTAAATTTCTTCACTTGACACGATTTCTGTTTTGCTATGCATCAAGTTTACAGTATATTGTCCTGAAGGAACTATTTCTCCACTTGAGTCGGTAAAATCCCATTGCCAGTTTTGGAACTCTATGGTTTCCATTTGCTGAATAATTAATTGTTGGTCTTGATTTCGACAGTTTTCCGAATTATCAAAAATAGAGTCCATCTCAATATTATTAATTATAACATAAGTTCCGCAAGAAGGGTCATTTGAAATTGAAAGTTGATCTCCAAGGTTTGTCAATATAGGATTTATTTCTAATCTGTCTCCAACTACATACCAATCTTCAAATTGATTATCAAATCCAAGAATTAATTGATCCGAATCAATCTCTTCTTGAGCAGAAGTTTGCGGAATTGCGGAGAGAATGAACAGGCCACAAACTAGACCTATCAGGACTCGCGAAGACTCCGCCATGGATATGAGATAATGTCATCACTTGAAAGGTCAGCGGTGCATTAAATATGTAAAAACCGAGATAAATGCAGCCTTTGTGTTATTTAGAGCCCCATGTCATCAAGGTTGAACATAGTTGGTATCGCCGCATCTTGTTCTGCTTTTTGCTGCAATTCATACTGTTTCCATTGTGGGGCTTCAGTTGTTATTGGTTCAACCCAACCTAGAGCCCTTGCTTCATCTAATTCGCCACTTGCAACATAATGGTCAATCCATGCCAACCGACGTTCTTCTTCTTCTGAAAATGCCATATCGACCATTTTCTCTTCTGCTCTAGCCTTCATTAATTTCTTTTTGCTAGCAGCCTTTGCGAATTGAGCAACAATAATTATTGATAGTAAGAATACGATTACAGCAGACATGATAATTAGGGTTTGATTACCAGAATCCGAGTTTGATTGGCTAGAATCACTCGATGAATCTTCTGAATTTGGATTTGATTTGATATTACATACTACTGAACCCGCCTTACCTATGGAAATTTCAGGGTCCCAAGGACAAGGGTCAATCAAATCAGAAACTCCATCTCCATCTGAGTCGACACATCCCCATTGACCATTATTGGTAGTTTTTCTTGAAGTACCTGCAACATCAGGGCAATCATCTGGTTGATAGGCGCCTAGAGTGAAATTATCACCAAAACCATCACTATCAGCATCGCTCCATTGGGAAGGCTCCATTGGGAAGTAATCAGGCTTGAAATAACTGCTAGTATTATCACCAAAACCATCTCCATCAGTATCATTCCATTGTTCACTTTCTTCAGGGAAAGCATCACCGAATTGGTTTCTGTAGGTGATTTCGCGACTCGGGTCTTGCTCATCAATAATAGTCAAATTAGTCCAGAAGTAGTTATCTCCATATCCATCACCATCAGTATCAACCCATTGGTTTTCATCATTAGGGAAGATATCGTCAACATCCGCCCAACCATCGCCATCAGAGTCTGGGCAACCGAATCTATTCATTTCCAATGACTTTCCATATTCAGTTAGACAATCGTCTCCCCCGGGACGGTCGACTTCATCGCCATAGCCATCTCCATCTTGGTCAGCCCATTGTAATGGATTTTCTGGGAAAGCATCTTCGGGGTCAACAAATCCATCGCCGTCGGTATCTGGGCAACCTCTTGTTGCAGGATTTGGTGAAGAGCCAGCACGCAGTGGGCATATGTCACCGTTTACTGCACCAGATTGATTATTGTCTCCAAAACCATCTCCATCCATATCACTCCATTGAGTAGGTTCAAATCTAAAAGCATCCCCATTATTACCCGCAGAATTATCTCCATAACCATCACCGTCAGTATCTCTACATTGAGTAGCATCATCAGGGAAGACATCTGGATTATTTCCGGTTTGGTTATCTCCACCACAATCTAATGAATCTCCGTCTCTATTTGCCCATTGAGAACCATCATTTGGGAATGGATCGCCTTGGTCGGAGTAACCGTCTCCATCAGCATCAGGGCAGCCCAATCTATCAATTGATGATGTGCCATATTCATTTGGACATTCATCAGGGTTATTTCCAGTTAAATTATCACCATAGCCATCTTGGTCAATATCACACCATTGAGTTGGGTCCAAAGGTAATCCATCTGCTTGACAATATCCGCTAGAATCAACAGCCCCCCAGTTTCCTGTTGGGTCAGACCATCCATCGCCATCAGTATCTATACAACCGAACCGGTCATACTTGGAATCTCCAAAAGTCATTATACATCCATCGCCAACATCACTTTGAGGATTATCGCCGTACCAGTCGCCATCGCTATCAATCCATTGAGTTCTATCGAGAGGGAATGTATCGACTTCAGTGGCTGCAGGAATCAAATCTCCAGGCCATGAACTTGGCCTTATTTGAAGCCAAGATGAATTTGCGAAATTATCTCCAAATCCATCGCCGTCGGTATCATTCCACTGTGTGGGATTATTTGGATAAGCATCACCTCTTTGATTGAGGTGGAAGAAGTTTTGATCTTCATTATACAGATAATTATCTCCATGTCCATCGCCATCAGTATCAATCCATTGTTCTTGATTATTTGGCGCCCAATCACCTCCATCAGACCATCCGTCTCCGTCCCCATCAGGGCATCCAAAACGGTCTTCAGTCGAACCTCCAAAGTCAAGTGGACATTCATCGGGTTGGAATGCAGGAGCCGGGTTGTCTCCATAGCCATCTCCATCACTATCGTTCCATTGAGTTCCTTCCGTTGGGAATGCATCTACCACTCCATCGCCTTGGTCTGAGGTATTGTATCCATCATTATCTTCATCGATATCAGCGATCCAGAAATGTATACCCTCGTCATTTCTACCATAGGCGGTGACTAGTTTCATTCCATCAGAACTCCAACTCAGACCATTCACTTGTCCACAGTTATTACCGCCACATCCATTTGGCGCAGGTGCGCCAAAGAAGTCGACTTGAACACCGGAATCGGTATAGAAAATTTTGACTGAACCGCCATCTCCTTGATAGTATGAATGGCCATTGGCGACCTGTCTTCCATCGGCTGAGAAATCAGCTTCCAAACAAGAAGAAGTGGTACTCTTTTCCCAAATTCGATTCAATCCCGAAGAAGTGAATTCATACATGTCAAAACTTGCGCCACTTCCTTCCCATCCTCCGCACATGGAAATATAATTTCCATCCGGAGACCAATCGATATCATTTATTTGGCCAGGAGGGCTAGTGGCGGTAAAAGCAGTTGCTCTAGAAGAGACATTGACCACATAGAAGTCACCATTACCAGCAACCGCTATATGAGTTCCATCAGGAGAAAAAGCCGCTGAGTAAAAACGGTCTTCTCCATTAGGATTGATTCCATTTCCTAATTGTAATCCATCGGACAATTTAATCAAAAGAACTTGTCCATTTGTGCCACCATTACCCGAACGAGTAATAGATACGGCCACAAGACTACTATCGGGTGAAAACTCAACATCATTGACAAAGTCACCACCTCCTACATCAACACTTATTGAGCCATGGACGGATGAAATATTTGATGCATAGTAGATGTTAATGGTATCATCATCAAGCCCTGCTGCAACATAATTTCCATCCGGAGAATAAGCCACTGAACTAACTTCTCCATTATTTATCGCTTGAACAGATTTTAGATTTACAAATGATGAGGCATTCCAAATTCTAACCCATCCATTTTCATCACCAGTTACAATATTAACTCCATCAGAGGAAAAATCTACATCACTATAATCTTGATTTGAAGAGATTGTAAACTCATTCTGAAAATTAGGATTATTAGCAGCCCATCCATCATTGAAGTCAGAAGTTCCATCGCCATCTCTATCTGGGCAGCCAACTTTGTCAACTGATGAAGTACCATATGACCATTGACAATCATCGGAAGAATCTGCAATTCCATCGCCGTCAGAATCTGCAGAAACCAAAGGCAGGGCCATCATTAACAAAAATAGTCCAGCGATAAAAATGCTCGACCATCTATATGTCATAATGGGCGGTACTAGCAATATTAAAAGGTGTTATGGTTGATTTGTGTAAAAAAATAGACACTCTAGTAATAGCAATCGCTTAGATGTAGTAATAATTGGCAAACATGTGAGCGCAGGCATTCCCAAGGTCAATATTGCTGTTCAAGACCGCGTATTGCTCCATTTATTCGAAAACGATGAGCAAGCAGACCGTTATCTTGCGGACGTTGCACTGACAAGACCCGGGATAGCCGAATCATGTGCCTTGCACCCGCCTAATGTAAGTAGGACTATGAGAGATTTATTGAAGAGACATTATGTTTCAGAACATACTAGAAATATTCGCGGTGATGAAAGGCGACAGAAAACATGGCAACTCACTGAAGAAGGTAGAACAGAGGCACAACATACCCATAAATCACTTGGAAAAACAAAGGTTGTTTTGAGAGATAGTAGTGGCGAATTACTCGAAGTGGAGGCATTAGAAGCGGCAGAAAGATTAGCTACAGACATATCTCTGTTACAAATATTAATGCACGCCCAACACGAAGGGGTTTTGACTTATGGAGATATTAGATTTGGTAAAATCAAACAATCTGAACAAGAGGAAATAGCTCCCCCAGGGCGATTAACAGCATTAACCGGAGTCCATTCAACCTACAATAATCAGCCTCCAAAAACTCGTCCAGTACACGGGCGTAAAGAGCAATTAGAACAATTAGATTCTTGGTTTTCAAGTCGTAAACCTTGTGCTGTTGTACATGGGATTGCAGGAATCGGCAAATCAACCCTAGTAGCGTATTGGCTGAAACAAAATATGGAATTAAATTCAGGACTCTCAATTTGTTGGTATCCTTGTCAACCATGGGATAGAGCATTAGGGATTGCAACAAGTTTACTGCACCGTTTTGGTATAGATGATTCCCATGACCCGTATAATTTAATTGAAACTTTACCTCTTCAACCCGCAGGTAAAATTGATGTTGATACTTGGAGAAGAAGATTGACTGCTTATTTGACAGATGCAGGAACGATACGTGAGCGTTTCAAGAATGAATCGGGCGGGCCTCCTCCTTATTGGCTGATAATTCTAGATGATGTACATCACATTGAATCGGAAGCCAAAGATTTACTCGGTGCATTATTACAGATTTCCAATAAAACCCCTTTGAGATTATTACTAATCTCAAGAACTAAGCCAACCATATACGACAGAAGAGACGTTCACACAAGAGATGTTGTCACCGAATTATCATTACAAGGTTTGACAAAGCCAGAGATAAAGAATTGGCTGAAAGACTTTGAATCAAGTGATAAGTACGAAGTTGAGCAGGTCCACGAAAAAACCGGGGGCCATCCGCTAGCTCTAGAGTTATTCGAATTATATGGGCAAGAAACTCATGTTGACTGGTTACAGTTCCTCGATGATGAGATAATTTTGCGTCTGCCAGAGTTAGAGCGTAAATTATTGTTAGAACTTGCTAAATCAAGTGCGCCAATGAAATGGACTAAATTAGCAGAGTCAGTTGGTTGGAAAGGTAATCCGCCAAAAGATTTGATTCAACATGGTCTTTTGTTAGAGTTAGAAGATGGCATGTGGTTGCACGAAGCCTTGAAAGAAAGACTTCTGCGCGACGTCAACTGATTTTATGATTAAAAATCATCAGCAGTCATGTGGTCATCAATCCACTTGAGCAATTGAGGCTTAGGCATTGCTCCACTTTGTTTTGAAACAATACTGCCGTTGTGATAGAGGAAAAGTGCAGGAATTCCACGAACTCCGAGTTTTGCAGCATTTGCCGGATTTGTATCTGTGTCTACTTTAGCGATCAAGATTTCTCTCTCTCCTGCTACTTGTTCTAAAACAGGTGCAATCGCTTTACATGGGCCACACCAAGGCGCCCAAAAGTCTACTAAAACCCATTCATTATCATTAACGGAGGTATCAAACTCTTCATCGGTTACTGCACGTACTTCTCCCATGTTCTCACTAACACTCCGTAATGCATGAGTATTATGAGTCTTTGTGATAAAAATAAAACTAAAAATATACGCAATACTCATGTGACGGTATTGCTTGGGCTAATTAGGTCAGAATATGATTATCGCACCGAGTGTACTTACTGCCGACCTCTCAAATTTAGCAGTAGCCTGTAAAGAAGCAGTTGACGCAGGACTTGACTGGCTTCATCTAGATGTAATGGATGGTAACTTTGTTCCTAATTTGACCTTCGGCCCTCCAGTGATTAAATCACTTCGCAAGGCTCTAGGAGATGGCCCAGTTTTTGATGCTCATCTAATGGTTTCAAATGCAGAAGAATGTTACATGGACTATATTGAGGCGGGATGCAACCATCTTTCGGTTCATGTTGAAGCAGCAACTCACCTTCATCGTCTAGTCACCGCGATTAGAGAAGGCGGAGCTACGGTCGGAGTTGTAATTAATCCAGCAACTCCAATCGGCGGAGTATTAGAGATCCTATCAGAAATAGATTTGGTATTGGTAATGAGCGTTAATCCTGGATTTGGAGGCCAATCTTTCATCCCAAGTGTTGAGCGAAAGATTAGAACACTAAAGCAAGCAATTGATGAACAAGTTTCTAATGGCGGCCGTCCAGTACAAATTCAAATCGATGGTGGCGTTAAAGCCCACAATATTGGAGAGATCGCATCTTGGGGAGTAAGTAATTTCGTAGTTGGTTCAGGCCTATTCAACAACCGAGCAAACGTTGCAGATAATTTATCAGAAATCATGTCCAACTATGAACAATACAATGGTTGAAATTAGTTAATTGATTATCTGTAGTGATAGTTATGCGAATTCTTGTGACATCGTTGCTTTTTCCAATACCGACAAATGTAGCGCGAGGTACCTTTGTTAGCGACCATGTCGAATTACTAAAACAAAATGGCCACGATGTAAGAGTGGTAAATCCATTGCCACGAATGTTCCAATATCAAGAATTTAGTCGTTCAACTCATACTGGAGTTGCTAGAGCACCAAAAACCTTCAAACATGGAGAGATTAAAGTGTTCAGCCCCCGTTTTTGGGGCTTGCCAGGCCACCCATTACCAATTTTGACGGCCAGTAGCGTCAAGCGTAGTTTTCGCAAAATTGAGAAATGGCTTGATGAATGGCGTCCAGATGTGATAATTTGTCATACCCTGTGGCCTGTTGCAGAACTTGCTAATCTGCTATCGAAGAAATGGAAAGTTCCATGGGTCGCTGTCGTCCATGGTCACGATTTTGATGTAGGAATAAATGATAAAAACATTTCCAAATCTATTAGAAAGTTGGCCAATTTACCAGACCATTTAGTTACAGTATCTAAAAGACTGAATGATATTTCGAGTCAAGTTAGAGAGAATAACCATTCGATGATTCCTTGTCATAGTGCGGTTGAAAGTGAGTGGCAAAAGCCAATGAAAAGTATCGGCGGTAGGTGGCGTAAAGACAGTCTTGATATTCTATTTCCAGCCGACCCTAGAAGGCCCGAGAAAAATCATCTTTTGGCCTTACAAACAGGTGAAGAGTTGGAAAGACGGGGATGGATAATTGGAATGACGACTTTGCGCCAGCAACCAAGAAGCATTGTATGGGATAGAATGTTAGTCGCAGATTTGACATTGATAACTTCCAAAAGAGAATCTGGTCCACTGGTTGCTAGAGAATCGATACAGTGTGGTACACCTGTAGTTTCAGTTGATGTTGGAGATGTCGCGGAGTATTTACCAGATTTTTGTATATCTCCAAATTATGACCCAATTCAATTAGCAGACACTTGTGAGGCTGCATTGAAGAATGATTGGAGTGAAGGGTTTGAGATACCTGAAAGGTTCACTCCTCAGATAGTGGCTCAACAGTGGCAGACATTGCTTGAATCCCTTGTGGAATGAAATAGAATAGACCAAGTCCACTAATCGCAAGCCATGAGCCTGTGGTAAAGCCATAGCAAGAAATCATTGAGAGACATATTGCTAAGGTGAAATCTTTCTTTCTCTGCCGAATTAAGTTCCAGTTTGAAGAAAGATGTATCGACAAGAAAAGCAGAAAAGATGATGAAATAGTCGATGCTAATGCAGCAGCAAATAGTCCTGAGCCTTGAGAATCATTTGCTTTCCAATCGATTAAAAAGTAGCCAATAATTACAGCAAAAACAACAACTAGGGAGATAAATAAAGTAAAATTCCAAGGCTTTTCACCCGCTTGTAAAGCAGTATAAGTTGGAGTCGCCAATAATGTCAAACACCATCCTGCGAGTAAAACCATGAATAAATCAACTGCAGATGCACCTAATGAACCATCCACATATTGTTCTGGAAAGGCCGCAGGTAAAAGGAAGTAAACAATCCCAGCACCAGCAAATAGGCCGATAGGCAATACTCCAAGACACAGATTCAATGAGTTTTCCAAGGCAGATTGAAACTTCTCAGGCGCGCTACGAACCTCTCCTAGAACCGGCAATAATGCTGCTCGTAATGCCTGAGGAACAACCAGTCCTGCCAACCAAGCAAGTTGTGCGACATGGAAAACCGCCGCAGCATCAACACCAATTTCCCCAGCCACAAGGAATTTTTCAATTCTTATCACGTATGGAAGAACTCCAAGAGTGATGGCGAATGGAAGTGCTTGAAGAAGTAAAGTTTTGTTATCTATCCAAGATTCACTCAAGTCAGACCAATCGGAAATTTCTGAAATACGAATTTTTGGTAGAATGCTGTATGATAGACCAAGAGCCATTGCTAAGCCACCTATTGCACCGATTAGAAATACTGTGGCAAAAGCAGTCACTGAAGTACTTTCCAATGAGTAAAGAATGTAGTAACCGGCAACAGTAATCGCTCTTTCAATTACCTTTGACCATGCTTCCAATCTTGCTTGACCCGCAGCTCTTAGGCCTGAACGCGGTGCATACGAAGCAATATGGACAAGGGCAATAGCGCCACAAATCACCAGTAATTCGAAGTATTCTTTCCAATTATCAACCAAGAGTGGCGTTCCAATCACAGCTAAAAGAATGAATGGAATAGAACATAGTAATTGCAATTTGTAGACTCTGGTAATGGATGGCCAAATTTTCTCAACCGAATTAGCACCGTCTCTAGCAATTATAGTTGGCAATCCTAAATCAATGATCAAAAAGAAGGTTGCAAAAGCATCCAAGGCAATGATGTATATTCCATATGTTTCAGTCAGTAGCGCCTTTGTCAAGACTATTTGTCCGGCTAATGCCAAGAAGATGGCAATCAAGTCTGAACCAATCAACCAACCTGAATCACGACCCATCTGAGGTTTTCGAGTCTTGGAAGAGATAATTGCCTCGCCCATGTTTTGCCTTCATATGTTCTAAACTTCAAGCATCCGTGTAAGCACAGATTGAAAGCGGGGTTTACCCACGGCTCAACAGGTGCGGGCATGGTAGCGGCTGATTGGGTTGAATCTGAAGTTCTAAAAGCAGTGCCTGAGGCATTGGTCGAAGTAATCGATTTACACGGTTCAGGCGACCATTTTCACGTTCGAGTAATCGCTGAATTATTCGAAGGAATGAGGCCACTACAAAGACAAAGAATGGTTCTAGCAGTAATGAAGCACCATATTCCTAGACCAATACATGCTCTTGATTTGAAGTGTATGACTCCAAAGCAAGCAGAAACTGCAGGCGATACCGCATTTGACCCTCATGGCGGAGGCCAAGGGATACATATCAAAAGAATAAACAAACAAAAAAGAGAGTGAGAAAAATGGATTGGACAGAACAAGAATTGCAAGCAATAGTTGATGAACACGCCCTGGTGTTGTTCATGAAAGGAACACCAAATGAGCCACAGTGTGGTTTTTCAAATAGAGCAGCACAGGTTTTACAACAACTTGGAGAGCCTTTTGCAGCAGTCAATATTTTGACTGACCCAAGAGCAATTCCATCAGTCTGTAATTGGGCAGACTTCCCAACAATGCCTCAGGTATATGTTCACGGAGAACTCATCGGCGGGTCTGACATTGCTCTAGAGATGCTTCAAGATGGAAGCCTCAGAGAAATGTTTGATGCTGGACGAGACTCCAATTAAACTAATTATAAAATCAATCACGGTGATTTGATGGGACAGGAATCTAGACGCTTAGTAGTCGATGGCGGACAGCCAATAGTCGACTTTGATAATAAGGCGTTCAAACCTATACCTCAATCCGGAATTGACCTAGCGGTTAAGGCGATGAGCGCTGGAGTAATGTATCGCTATCAGCCTAAGAGCAAGGAACTTTCAATCACTGCAAAACTAGAGCATAATTTCTCAAAGTATATGGGAGTCAAACACACTATTGGAACCAACTCTTGCGGTTCTGCAATGTTCATTGCACTCAATATAGTTGGAGTAAAGCCAGGAGATAAAATTCTAACCAATGCTTTTACTTTCCATGCAGTACCCTCTGTAATTCAACATGCTAGAGCAATTCCAGTCCTTGTCGAGAGTAATCGCGAGTGGGCAATGAGTGCTGAAGACCTTGACAAG
>MDTB01221679.1_pt1 | contig 21570 bp, 24 predicted proteins | sample 811161 | NCBI WGS metagenome assembly MDTB01 (sample SAMN05326650, study PRJNA326480) | marine metagenome | isolation source: seawater | place: Mediterranean Sea | collected 2009 | reverse complement strand
TTGGAAATTTTATAGTGCAGATGGTAGCTTACTAACTAAAGTTCCATCTGCAGCATCAGCAACCGAAGCTACCAATGTCACTGTTACTCAGAATGACAGCGAGAATGCAGATCTATTTCCTGTCTTTGTGGATGGAGTTTCTGGCACTCAGGGTATTGAAGCTGACGCAGGATTAACGTATAATCCTAGCACAGGGTTACTAGTTATATCAGGGGAGCTAGATGCCGGTAGCTTAGATATATCAGGTAATGCAGATATTGACGGTACTTTAGAAGCCGATGCTATTACTGTAGACAGTGTAACTTTAGCTGAATATATATCTGATACTGTTGGAGGTATGGTAACTGGTAACACTGAGACAAATATCGCCGTTACATACGAGGATGGAGATAACACTCTCGACTTTGTAATAGGTACTCTGAACCAGGATACTACAGGTACAGCGGCTATTGCTACAACAGCAACTGTATCTGCAAATAATACTAATGATGAGACAGTATACCCAGTATTTGTTGATGCTGCAACTGGTAATAAAGGCTTAGAGACTGACACGGGTCTGAATTACAACCCAAGTACAGGCGTCTTAACTGTAGGTAGTGTTGCAGGTGCAGTAACAGGATCTTCAACACAAATAACAGTTACTGCAGTAACAGATGACGACACTGTCTACCCTGTATTTGTTACAGGTTCATCAGGTGCAAATGACCCTGAAGTAGCCACAGCACTAACTTATAATCCAAGCACAGGACTACTATCAACGGCGGCATTAACTCTAACAGGCAACCTAACAGTTGGTGGTACGACTACAACTATCAACTCAACAACATTAACTGTTGATGATAAGAACATTGAGATGGGGTCAGTAGGGTCACCTGATGACACAACTGCTGATGGTGGTGGCCTTACTCTAAAGGGTGCATCTGATAAGACCATCATCTGGGATAACGCCAATGATAACTGGACAAGCAACCAGCATTGGAACATAGCCACTGGTCTCTCATATAAGATCAATAACGTAGTTACCCTGTCAGCAACTGCTCTTGGCTCTGCTGTGGTAGGCTCTTCTCTCACATCAGTTGGTACCCTAACTAGCTTAACTGTCTCTGGATCAGGCGCGAGCTCTATCACCTCTACATCAGGAGCAGTATCTCTAGTCTCTCAGAGTACATCAGCTAACGGTATCTTACTACATGCTAATGGCGGTACTAGTGAGAGTATTAAACTTCACTCGGACCAGGGCACTTCAGCAAGCAGCATTAACCTTGTGTCAGATGCTGGCGGTATCACATTAGATGTCCCAGATGGCAAGCTTATAACGCTAGATGGAGCGACGGTCTTTGATGACGAGATTGCAGTTGCCTACAACAGTGGAAACCCTGAAGTTGACTGCACCAAAGGTAATAAATTCAATGTGGCTATGACTGGTAACGTGACTACCTTGTTCTTCACTAACCCAGGCTCCACAGTGTCTGGTAACTACATGGTTAGGTTGATTCATGATGGTGGAGCTAGGACTATTGGTAACTACTACCATACTGGCGGTACTACTAAAGTCCACTTCTCAGCTGGCGCGGCTCCAACTCTAACAGCTGCTACTGATGCAGAAGATATACTCTCCCTCTATTGGGACGGGGCAGCCTTCCATGCCACCATTATGCTAGACTCTAAGGCTTACTCTTAATGGTTAAGGTTGAGTTCAAATACGACCCAGCAGACCAGTTCACACCTAGGATAGTACCTGCGTCTCAAGCACTTCCTGATTGGTATAAGGAGATGCCTCTTCAAAGAGAGTATAATAAGGATGCTCCTTGGGAAGCAGGTACTGTTAAGACATGTATGCCTTTTCTTGATGCGATGATCCAAGGGTACATTATACCCCTTTGGTCAGACTTACATGTGTCTCCTGGCCCAAAATTTACATGGCTACCAGAAGGTCGTACGGTAATAGCAGCTCATTCAGGGGGACAGGTGCCTTCAGATATGGGCCAGCCATTTAAGTTCATGAGCCCTTGGGTAATTAAGACACCTAAAGGCTACTCCTCCCTATTTACAGCACCATTAAACCAAGAGAACCCTCTGTTTAAGATCGTGTCTGCAATTGTGTCCACGGATGAGTACTTCCACTATATTAACTTTCCATTCTTTTGGACAGGAGGAGACTGGACAGGCACAATATACCAGGGCGCACCATTAGTACACATGCTTCCTTTTAAGAGAGTTGACTACGAGCATGAGTCTAAACCTCTTACACCACCAGAACAGAATACAATAGACGCAACAACAGTAGCACTAAGGTCAAGTTTTCGAGGTGTCTACAAGCGTCTTTGGCGACACATAACCAGGAGTACTTAGTATGGTTCACCATCATTATATAGTTCAAGGCTTTGCACTCTATGAGAAGGACGGTACCTTAGGTGACGTTGCTACGATAGATGTGATAGCCGATAGTGAGGAGGAAGCACTTCGAACTGCGGCGGCTCTTGTAGGAAAGCAGCATTACCGTGTAGCAAGTGTAGTAACACACGACCCTGAATTAGAGAAGGGGGACTAATGGCATCAATACCTTCAGGCGTTGGAGTTTGGTACAAAGGTACCCATGCTTCTATCCCATCTGGTTGGGCTAGGCAAACTAGCATGGATAGTAAGTTTGCGAAAGGTCAATCTGGTACCACTGATCCAAATGGTACAGGTGGCTCAGCTACCCATGACCATAATGCTAATAGCCACACTCATACAGTGGCATCACACACACATACAGGAACAACAGCAGGCCCATCATCTACTGTATATATAGCAGGTAACAACTACCACGATGCAGCAAGTGCAAACCACACTCACTCATTTACCTCTGGTGCAGCAACGGGTAACTTAGGTAGTGATACAGCTGGCTTTAATGCAAGTAATGGAAAGCCAGCCGCACGAACCTTAATATACATAGAGAGTGATGGCACAGGTGATGGGTTCCCTCAAAATGCCGTTGTCTACTACAACAGTGCAACTGAGCCTGATGATTGGTCACAGTATACAAACGGTAATACTAAGTTCACTGTAGGAGCAGGTACCGGCGCCAATGGAGACGGAGATGGTGGTGGTGGAGCACATACCCATGGTGGAGATGCTCATAGTAGTCACTCTATAACAGCGCATGACCATGCTTCAGCAGCGAGTGGTACAGCCAGTGCTAACAGCAGAATGTATAGCAACCCTCCGTGGGCACATCAGGCATCAGATAACGGCACACATAACGTAGACCTAGACAATGATGCAGATACTGCATCCATAAACTCAGTTAACATAGGCACCTCAGGCAGTACAACATATGAACCAGCCTACTACAAACTTAACCAGATATATGCAGACTCTGATAACTGGTTAGAAGGTGCTATCTGTATGTGGCTGGGCACTTTAGGAAATATCCCTACAGGTGATGGCTGGGTGCACATGAATACAGCCAGTGGTTCTGGAGTAACTGCCACTATAGACCTGCGGGATAAGTTCATTAAGACTACTGACTCCACGCAGAGTGACCTTGGTGGAGGTGGTGGAGCAACTACTCATAACCATAACGCACCAAGTGCACACTCACACACAGTTACACATAGACACAACTACCCAACAACTAGCGCAGGTGGTGCCTCCTACCCAGGCCACAGCTGGTATGCTAACGCGGCAGCACCAAGCCACACACACGCAGCTGGTGAGTCCTCTGAGGGAACACCATCCTCAAGTTCAGACGCTGCAGGTATAGCCACATCAGGTAACTCAGAGCCAGAATACAGGACAGTAGCATATATTAGATGCCCTGAGGAGCCTGCCGAATCTGGTAGCCCAATATTCTTTGGTACACACATCTAGGTAGGATATGAAAACGACTGAGAGACTCCAAAAGGTTGAAGAACTCCTGGAAAAGTTTCAGACCAATCACTGGCCTCACATGACAAGTCGAGTAGCAAGAATGGAGGGGATGCTCGCAGTCTTAGTAGCAATAACTTTAGCAGTAGCAACGAAAATATTTTTAGGGTGAGATAATGGCAAGAACACGGACACAAATCAGACAGCTTACAGTGCAGCAACTTGGGCTGCCCTTCATTGCAGGCACCTCTGGCACAGGCTCTACTACCACCTTAGTAGACACGCCTGACCTGTCACAGTTTCGTGACGATGCCCTTATTGGTAGCTGGGTATACATCAGCGATGGCACACCAGACTTTCGTGACCTGCAGATTACAGACAGCACACAGAGTACTGGTACAGTTACCTATATCCCTGCATTGAGTGCAGGCGACTCAAACGCACGTACCTACGAGATACTACCCTTCAGTGCTACTGCTATACACCAGTCCATTGACACTAGCCTGACCCAGCTCTATGACATGGGGTTGCTAGTGAGGGAGTTTACCTTCCGTGGTATCGTGGTAGGTAGCCCAGTTTATAATGCTAACTTTGAGCTATGGAGCGGAACTACAGCCGTTGATGGATGGGTTGGAGAAGGTGCCGGTGTTACTCAAGCACGAGAGCGCGGTGCCTCTGCTAATATAGCAGGCAGTGAGACCAGTATAAGCCTAGTATCCAACTCAGGTAGCGAAGGCAGGCTATGCTTAGCTGACCCATACCGAAGATTTGTATGGGATATGAAAGGACACAATGTTAAATTCTACTGCTGGGCAAAGAGTAGCACAGCAAGTCATGCAAGGATAGGAATAAGCAATGGAAGCAGCATCACCTACTCAGATTATCATCCAGGAGACGGAGACTGGAACTTACTTGAGGTTGAGTATGCCTCCCAGCTCTCCGACACAAGTTTATTTCCCTGTCTTGCAGTGGCGAACACAAACACCGCCTACTTCTCAGACTCCTGGATGCAAGGAGGAGGAGATATTACTGAGTATCCGTGGCCCATACCATTGGCACCTGATGGCCCGTCTAATATGGCTCTTACTTATCAGGGCTACAACTCTACAGACAGAGTAGGTAATATGAGACAAGGTGGAGGTAGGTACCCAGTCAATGATTGGAACTACGTGACTGACCACACGTACTCGTTCCCATCAGCCACCAGCATACAGCGTGGTATTTTACTACTTCCACCTGGTCTCCCACATGGTGACCGCCTAATTATGCAGTGCGTAGGGCCGTTCACTTTGCCCACAGCTGACTCAGAGGCAGTCGAGGTTACACTACCCGAGTCACTCATGGTAGCTAAGATGGCTGCTCGCAGCCTACTTGAGCGTAGGTTGCTACAACTGCCAATGAGTACACGGCGTGTGTATGAAGAAATGATGCAGAGACTCGCAGGAGATGTGGGTGCACTCTCTAGTGGACATGGACAGAGCAGTGATGTAGTTAGCTTTGGACCGGCGATGCGCTAATGTCAGTTATACAAGGCGGTAGCCATGACATAAAGCTGGCGAGTGATGCAACTGCCAGCCCTACAACAGAGGTTGAGCTGATCCTTGCTAAGGATGACGAGGGTAACAAGCGTTGGCGCGAGCTCAGAGCTCAGCCCTTCCCACCCAGGCAATCACAAGGCCCATTGCAATGGACACATAAGGACAGCCGTGTTGACCATGTGAAAGCACAGGATGACTGGCAGGCTGGGGGACTACAGCTTCACTACATGGAGGCAGACTCCAATCGTTACAGCCAAGCTGATGGCTGTGATGCACGGTGGGGGCCAGTCACGCTGGGCATGAAGAAGGTACCGGCTGACTTCCTCCTACGCAACGGTGGAGCTGAGCTAGGTGCCACCACTGGCTGGTCAAATGGTACAGGAGTTACACTCACTGCATCCACGAGTAGCCCACGATCGGGAAGCTACGTGTTCAGCAGTGTGAATGGGTCTGGCACTACTCTGTTCTCCCAAAATTTAGTCAACCCTACAGTCTGGAGGAGCAAGGAGTTCACAGTTACTGCATGGATCAAACGCACAGCTGGCAGTTCCTATGGTGCACGACTTAAAGTCTTTGACGCTGGGGGTTCACCAGCAACACCAGTGAACAGTGCTACTGTCACAGCCAGCAGTTACACACGAGTTACAGCTACATTTACACCTAATAGCGGAGCCACTACTGTTACAGTTGAGATTGAAGCTACTGGTACACCTTCCAGCCACACCTTCTTTGTTGATGACATTTCTGTCACGCCTACAGGTGGTGTAGTGTGGGCAGGCACAGCTCAGTGTGCAAGCAACTTATATGCGGCCTGTGGTCGAGCAGTCTTGCAGTGGGATGAGACCAATGATGTCTGGAATGCTGTCTCAGTACATGCCGCACAAGTAACTACCGATATAGTAGAGTTCAATGGCAATGTATTCGTTGCCCATGGTGGGGGTGCGGCCTTTATCTATGGTACTGGAACTAGCTGGACGACTAGTACAACTGCTGACCCTGGTTTGGAAGCAACGTACTTTACCGTCAGCAGAAACGTATTCTGGAAGAGTGGCCCTACTGCTGGTAACAACACTAACTACAGTGTCTATAGCAATACAAATCCTGTGAACAGTGGGGCATCTTGGTCTGGAGCCTACACTGTTGGGAGCACTGACCGATCTATAACAGGTTTATATAGTATAGGTGACACCCTTCTTGTAGGTAAAGAAGACGGACTATACTACTACAAACGTAGTTGGAATGATGGTGCAGATGCTAACGAATTTGTTAACGTATCCAATGAGTTTGTTGGTATGCCTAGTACTGAGAACTTTGCAAGAGGTGCAGAGTGGCAAGGTAATCTCTTCTTAGGTGCTAGCCTTCAATCGTTCTTTGTTATAGATGGGAGTGACTTTACCTACATTGACTTATCGGGGTTGTTTTTCCACCCCGAAGTAGATACAATGGGAGGTAGGCCGTGGGCTATGGCGGCTGACCCTGCCCAGCTTTGGCTATTGGTGAACACGCCTACTGCAGATACCAGCACATCAAAGACTGTATGGTTGATGAGTCTCCGCAGTCCTGGTGACTGGAAGTTACATCCTATACAAACTGTAGAGATGGGTGACATCAATGACCTGACCACCAATAACGGGTATCTATATGCTATGGGTCGTCTCTATGATGGCACGGCGTATGTAAATAGTAGTTGGAGGTGGACGTTACCTGCTGACAACGTAGCCCCTGCCTATGCGAGTAGTCCTGTCATCAACACGACAGGCACATTCACACCCCCACAGTTTGGCTTTGAGTTACCGGAGACTCAGAAGGCACAGCTTGCTATGACCTTCATAGTTTCTGATACAGATGCTGAGCACACGATTGCGGTGAAGTACGGATTGGATGGTGCGTCACCTAGTACCACAACCTTAGGTACTATTAATAGTGCAGATAGAGTACAGACACTCTACTTTAATAGTGTAACTACCCCCGAGAGCAATGCTGTCAGCCACCTACTCCAGCCAGAGCTGACTTTTACTACTGATGATACAGTGTCCCCCAAGCTACACGCTATGGCACTGCACTCAGCCATTAGACCTAGCAGGTTCCGTGTATGGGAGTGTCATGTGGAGGTTGGTGATGGGTTGCTTCTGAATAATGGTAACGTGGAACCAGTTTCCAAGTCTGCAGTGCTATCTAATCTAGACACACTAGAGGTACAAGTATACCCGATCGCATTCGAACATGATATAGATCAGGATGGAGTTGCGACCGAGATACGTGTACACATACTAGATATAGGGAAAGAGCCTGAGGTTGGTGGTGGTCAGGTACGTGAGGGTGTGGAAGTGTGGAGACTGATACTCCAGGAAGCTGATGTTAGTTAGGTACGTCCCTTAACAAGCTGGACGTTAACCATACGGTGGTCGGCGTCACCCTTATCAGCTATGAGTCTAATGAGATCATCAGTGAACCGCTTGGTCCGACGCTTGAAGCCCCACTTGTAGGCCAGGTCAGGGTCATCATGCAGGGCTGTACGGATGTAGGCTACCTGGTCATCCTCTAGCTCACCTGCCCACCCTGGTTCCAGCAGTCGGTAGTCCTTGACGTTCTTCTTTGCTATCTTCTGGAGTGACTTACCCATGGCTACCCACTCATCCTCGATTTGTTTAGGTGTTCGCTTCTTCTTTGGGGGATCAATACCTTTATCGTCCTTAAGATACTTCAAGTCGTAGTAAGTCATGAGGCTTTCCGCGTAAGTCGATCCACTACTAGAGTCAGTATCACCATCGACACCCCCAGTCCTATTACATACATCGCCCATACTGGCACCGGCAGAAACCTGCCCATCGTTAGTAGACATACATCCTCCAAACCATGTATTATTCCTATTGAACCCATCAGGGTAGCTATTCGTTTCAAATGATTCTCCAATCGTTGACCTGATCTTCGTCCTCTTCAACCGTATGACTGCAGACGGTCTCTACTCCGCTCTCACTATGCTCTCGCACACCTATGCACCAGTCTTGTGTCTGGGCAGGGTGACTGTCGTGATGGAAGCGATGATGCCATGCAATAGCTTCGCCTACTACATCGGGCACCTTCTGTCCAGAGTAGCGTCCGTCCATCCGCATCATGCATTCCCATATGTACTCGTCCGACCAGTCATCATAAGTGACAGGGCAGGAGCCAAGTAGCCAAGAGAATGCTGTCCTATAGTCTGAGGTCATCGGTGGATGTTCGCAATGTAAGGAAGTAGACGCCAGTACGCCTCGGTCAGCACCTTAACATCTATCTCACAATGCTTGACGATATACTTGAGGGACTTCTTGTCACCCCGAGCCGCCGCCTTCCATATGTCCCAGTCCAGGCTGGTCTTCTCATTCTCTAGACCCAGGAACTGCTGGACAGATGCGAGACGCCGACTACCTATACGGTTAGAGCTACTACCTGCATAGTACATAGCGTCGATGTGGAACTGTGGTTTAACTGGGCGCTCTTGATGAAAGAGTAGCCTAGCATTAAGAAACGGGATGTCAAACATCTTACCGTTCCAGGTTACGATGGCGTTGTATGACTCAACCTCATCTCTAAGTTTAACAGCCAGTGATTTATCTGGGTTCGGGTCTCCAACATATGTGTCCTCAACCACGAAGGAATATGGTTTATTTGGCGCATCGTGATGATTTCTATAGTACCCTGGGGGCACAATCTCATGAAAGCTGGCGCATAGTAGCGTCCCCATGTTGGCCCGTAAATCTGTAGCCTCAATGTCAAATGATGCAATTCGCATGTTACTCCTCTTCTTGATCCTCTAGTTCATCCTCTGGTTCGCAGTTACAATTTTCGTCTTCACAAATCTTACCGCTTCTTCTCTCTAAATGTCTGAAGCCTTGCTCATCGTTGGCACATTGGCAGACACCATCGACACAGCTAGGGCATTGAGCTGATTCGTCACTCCTCTTCTCCGGATCCATCTTCACTTCGAATAGTCCTATCTGGATTATCTCTTTCATCTTGTTCGTCCTCTGTTAATATATAATTTCGTTCCGCACACTGCAAGCATATCCAGCAGTCATCAACTGCATCATAATATTGTAGCCCATGACACCGATCACATGATCGGTACTTAGGTTGCAAGAGATGGAACATAGTATGGTTCGACGTTACCCCAGTTTGTACCAACATTAAATCCTACCGGCAAAGGTACGGGTATTATTCCCTGGAAAGAATCGTAGCACAAAGTAGCAGTCTCGTCAACGTCGTCTGGCGACAGCTCAAGAATTATCTCATCGTGAACTGTCAACCAGACCTTACAGGATGAGGGCATCCTGTCCCACACCCGACGCAGTACCACCTTCATGATGGTGGCGGCTGGTCCTTGGATGGTGAAGTTAAACGCTTCCCTTTGGGCGGCTTGCCGGTCTTCCGGAAAACTGCTTCCCATCTTAGTGAAGTCTCGTAAGCGTCCAAGACAATCTCTAAGTCTGTATTGGTGGCGAGCCTCTTCCAGTACTCGTCGTCTATAAATGTCGACAGCGGAGTATCGCTGATGTAGGCGCCGTGCTCCTGTCCGTGCTGTAGCAAGGGTCAAATCTCCTGTACCGAACGTGCGGTCTACCTCTAATAGTTTGGTAAAGTCTGCGCCGTACACCCAGGCAAGGAAGAACGTCTTACTAACAAACCACTCCTGAGGGTGGTCGATCTTGTTAATGGTACGGTCATAGAGTTCCTTACCAATGAATGCGTAGATAGAATTGCCACTGTCAAAGTCAGCTTGCATCTGCTGATCGTCAGCAACGTAGCTTAGAATGCGTGGCTCTTCTTGGGATGCATCACAGCAGAGAAGTACCTTACCTGGCTCTGCTATTAAACAGCTCCGCATGGCGGAGATAATTTCTGGGTCACCACGGTTCGGGATCTGTTGGAGAGAGGGGCCACTGTAGCTGATGCGCCCAGTAGCTGGTGCTTCACCACCCTTAGCCTTGCCTTCTTCATAGCCACCACACTGTTGTACACTGGGGTGCAACCGCCCATCTGTACCACGGAGCTCTAGGAAATTCCGAAGATAGCTTTGACGCTTACCCGCCCTGCGATAATCAAGCAGAGAGTCAACGAGTCCTGGGTTCCAGTCCCTGACTTGTAGTAGCTTATCGTCATCAACAACAAAGTGTCCCTTGGATGGCGTCCTCTCTTGAAGAGGGGCACCCAACTTTTCCAGAGACAGGGCCACCTGCTCTGTGCTGTTGAGGTTATCCACCTGCAACCCTTGATGATGTAGGTCTGCCGCCACCTGTTCACGGTATGCTTCGTGCTCGTCGTAAATTTTTAGAGTCTGCTGTGTGTCAACGAGCTGACCACTCAATTCCATGTCAGCTATGACAGGAACTAGTGGCATTTCTACATCACGGAAGAGGGGGATCAACCCCTCTCTTTCTAGCTGAGGCATGAACCTCTCATCCAGACGGCGAGCATTGTCTGCATCAGCGGCGGCGTAGGGAGCCACCTCTGCAGGTGGGATGTCAGCCATGTCACGGCCTTGAGTCACATCAGCATAGGTGATGGGATTAATGCCAAGCACCTGTCGCGTCAACGTCTTCAAGGATGTATCAGGGTACTGAAGCAGGTACGCTTCGACCTTGGTACACCTAAAATTAGTCATGTGCACACCAAGCTGGAGCATACGTGCATACTCAAACTTACTATTGTGGGCAATGACTGTCACCTGGGGAGACTCTAGCGCGGCAACTACCTGTGGTTCAAGTGGTTGCTCTGCTACATAGAGGGCTACCAGTGGCTGACTGGATAGGCTATAGCCTACAATCTCTGCCTGTTCAGCGGCGAACCACTTGCGCCTCATCGGAGAGGTTGTCTCCAAGTCGAAGCCAATGGTGTCACTAGCCCAGGCAGTCGTGGCCGCATCCTCACTGCTAGCCAGGTTGTAGTTGGTCTCTATGGTTTCGAGACGTTCCCCTCTGAGATGCCTACCCAGACGATCGAAGTCATACTTCATTGCCACCGCCAGCGAAGGGTTGTGCATACTTGCCGCCGGTGAGTACATGGGTAAAACAGAGTAGGGTACTCCCGACTCTATCATACCATGATCCTTACTCAAATGGCAAGTGGGTAAGAAGAATTGGCAAGCCTCGGCACCGAGAGGTATGATCAGATCAGTTCTGTACTGTTCAATCAACCGGCTGATGCGAGGTCTTGCCTCATCTAACTCAGTCTTGTAGGGTTTCTTCTGACCCTTGGGCAGTGGACCAGACAGGACGCTGGTGAGGTAAACATCCTGCCTGGTCAGCCCAGCAACCTCAAGCAACGCCGAGAGTCTCTGCTCTTCACGTTGCCAGATCGGGGTGAGGTTGACTACCATGATGTTCATTTGGTTTGACCCAGTAACATCGCTTGAGCTAGCCGTTCAATAGATGGGTGCAGACCCATCCAAATACCATGAGAGAAGTCACGCTCCTGTGACTCATTGGCGGCAATCATTTCGATCGCACCATTAACACCAGTGGACTCAAAGAATGCATGAAGTAACTCATGTACTACAGTGACCGGCAGTGACTCCCAAGTGTCAAGCTTCATGCTCCAGTTAGCTTCTGCATTCAGAAGTATTACAGCAGACATGTCCACAGCGGAGGCATGACAACACCCCAATGGGACTGGAGCTCCAGCAATGTTTGACATGTGAGCGTCTCGGGTAAGCGATTTAGCATCAACAGCTTTAATAACAATGTCCCAATTCTCTAGCCCAAGGCGTGGGCTCCACTCTTTGATCAGTTTCTGTGCCCGACTCTCGACAGTTGATAGTTTCATTAGATAGCATCCACTAAACTACTTCCCTCTGACTTCTCTCTTAGATTGAAAAGCAGAGTGCGCTTGCGTCCTAGTGCTTCAAATTGTATACGCCACTCGTCACCTGACATCATGTAATGTAAATTGGTGACAAGGTCTTCACGGATCTTAGGCGTAGTCTCTACCATCTGGCTGTCACTACCACGCACTGGCTCAACAATCCTAGGCTCCTGTGTAGCTATGTCCATTTCTAGTTCTACACTATTAAGTATCTCACCAGGCTCCTGATGTATCAGGTTGGGTGTGAGTCTGAACCACCTACCCATGTTGCCTCGCTTGAACTCAATAGCCGCAAATCCATACCCTGCAATGTCCTCACCTCTGCCAGCAGTGGCACGACGATGAGACACAGGGTCAACTATATCCATGGCTAACCTCTTCATCCTATGACGGTCAGGTAGAGGGTTGTCATTGTCACTACGTCTTACTAGACGAGCAAGCTCTGGCATGTACTCTACCCACCCGTCGAGAAGGGGGCCAACGTATAAAGTTTTCGGATCAATCTTGCCAGGGTTACCCTTAACTTCCTTTTCAGTCTCCGTGGCTTCAACTGCATTTACTACTCCTATTCTCGGGGCATACTCTTCCCAGATTGCATTAACTATGAGGGGATGTATTCCTCTTGACATATCTGTCTCCTAATAAGGCCAACGATGTGTTGGACCATCAGGTGGTCGGGGTAGCGTGACCACCAACAGTACAAAGATAGCTATCACTACTACCCCGAACACCCACATATTTAGTTGTCCTCGTTCAAGAAGTCAAGTGCCGCACCTGCCGCTGTGCATTCACAAGTAGCAGATTTGTCACCAGCCTTCACAAACTTAAAGGTCGGGCCATTGTCAGTGTTGCCTGCTTTGACATAGATAGTTTTGCCTCGCAGTGCATCACCAAGATTAGCCATGGCATTGGTTGCCTCGTCCAACACAGCCTGGTCTTCTTCGTTGTTGTCAACAGGGAGTTGACTCCAGGCACTGATAACATCACCGGCAGTCTCGTAGTCGACACCGCGAGAGATATCACCTATCTGCCTGACCAGGAAGCCACGAGCTCCGCGGCGCCGGTCTTCGATTGCTTTGGTACGGTCACCATTTGGACTGGCGAAGTACCCCTGGAAACTGTTCATCTTCTGGTCTTTGAGTGGGCCACAGATGATCTTCATTTCCATTCGGAACCTGGGAGTATCGCCGGTCTCTTGTACGTCTGTGTTGTCATCAAAGACAACGTGATGGACACCAACAGGGGCTTCGTAGCTGGCAACACCGTACTGCTTTTCCATTTCTGCGATTTGATCTAGCACCTGTTTGCTGGGGGTTGTAGTCATTACGACTCCTTACTTACTTTTTCTTTAGTTGTTGCTGGTTTGCTTGCATGATCTAGTACCTGCTTCACCTGGGTGAACGATGTGTTATCCAAGTGACTCGGTAATGGTTTGGCCCACCTATGAGACAGCCCATTCTTGATGAAGAAGTCTCCGTCCTGCACTAGATGCATTCGGTGGATCGCTCCGTTGATACTGTCCTCTGCTTCGATGTAGAAACACCAGTCGTGGTAGCTTGGTAAGTTGTACCTCATCCAGCCATCCATTTGTGGGAAGTACCTACTGTTCACAAAGTCAGGGTCAGCACCTGTAGTTTCGCCGGTTCTTCTATCTGTCACCCCCTTTTTGAGTTGCGCTACTCGCGCAGTAGTTATTATATCACAGCCTAGCACTGCAGAGTCAAGTATCTGTGTAACTGCAGTCATGATAGTCTTGCGGTACCTCCATTCGCTCCACTTATCATTGTCCAATGGCTGTAAGTCGTGGACATATCCTATGAGTATATCTAGTTCGGTGTACCCATCGAAGAAGATAACATCAGCGACTTGACCCTTTGCCGCCGCCACTTGCAAACCCTTAAGGAACTCGATGACTCCTGTGATACAAGCATGTGGCTGAAGGACGTCCACGTTGAACCGCTTGATGTTGGCCTCGGGAACATGTAGGTTAGGGTTTCTCTCCTGTCCTATCTGAATCCAAAGGCCCTTGGGGGCCACTAGCTCGTCCGTCTCATGGTTAACGATGGCACTCGTACCAATGAAAGATTTGCCAGAGCCCCCTTGACCGTATAAGTTATACCTCTGTGGTGTCATTACTCTCCGTTCGCTCCTGTTTGTGTTCGCTCACGCGATACTTGGCATCTATTATATCCGCTGGATCACCCCCTGTCAACAGAGTAGAGCAAACTGGATCGTAGATACAGTATTTACACATCGCACCTCGATTCATAGGAGTCATACCTATCGTAGACAGTACCGTCATGGCACCTACCTGTTGACACATATGATCCCAGATAGCCTCGGCTTGCGCTGGTCCTAGTTCCATCCATCCACTCTCGCCAACCTGCCCACGCCAACTCAGCACCAGGTACTGATAGTTGACAGGTAGGCCGCGTGGCCAATCTTGAAGGTACTCTGGGTCAACTCGGGAGATCATGTATAGCAGGGTAGCATAGCCACGTAACTGCATGTCATAATCAGTGAGCGTACGCAGTCGGTTCTTCGCATGGTCGGCAGTGGTCTTCAACTCTAAAACGTGTGCTCCAGTGTCGTCGATCCACCACAGGTCGGGTTTACCAGCCAAGTATGGTCGAGTAAGTAGAAGATGTTCTGGAGAATTTACCTCCAACCTTAGCTCCTGTTCGGCATGTGGGTTCTTAACCTCCTTCAACCAGTCTGGGATTATATTAATTGCAGCAGAGACCTTGTCAATCTCATCTGCATCGTGAATGTCCTGTTCGTATGCTTTAGTAAGCGCGGCATTAAGTACACCGTCCCAATCACCAGTAATCATTCCATGTTCTAGTCCTGCATGGATGCTCGTGCCTAACTTGAGTGGCATAGCCGCGTCCTTCCTTGACTTGTCACGCAGTCGTCGCTTCCACTTAGAAGACCACTTCTGAGGGCAGTCACTGAAGTCCTTAAGTTCTGTCATCCATATATCTGGCATAATTCTCCTGCAGTTTTCGAAACTTTTCTATATTTTGAAACTGGCATATATTTTTTGAAAAAAAATTCAGGGTTGTGTATCCCACGCTTCGTTGCATTGATGTTGCCCAAGGTTAGGGACGTCGTAGGCTTGCATACGCTTCGCTTCCTGTTCAGCGCGTTGCTTCTCGTTTTCAACAACCACCTCACAGAGCTCGCAGTACAGTTCACCGCTACAGTCCATGATCCGATTGCATTTCATACATATACAGTTCATTCGTCGTACTTCACCCACGTATGGCCTTGGGGTCTAAGTCTGCATCTGCAAGTGTACTCAGGGTCAGGTGGCACATCTTTGGTCCAAGGTGCCAAATCCCCCGAACTCGCTACCTTTATATAGATCGGCGCCCCACATTGAGGACAGGTACTCACCTGCATATGGGCAATCTCTATGTCTTCCATAGCTTCCTCTTCTGTTCTAAAATTCGTCGTTGCATATTTTTTATTCCTTTCCATTCCTCTTCGGGAGCACTAAGTGCCTTTATTATATCACCCTCATACATAGTGTCAAGTAGCATTGCTATCCGAACACCACATCCGTCGAACATTCGTCGTAATGCTGTAGCGCAAGGGGATAATTCAATTTCCTCTGGTCGCTTCCAGTCATCGCCACGAAGGATACTCCGTAAGTGAGGCCCAGGTTGAAGGATGGTGCGTAACTCAACTAGCACCTGGGCAGTTTGGTATGTATCCCAGGGTAATACCTGTATGGAGCCACCCATAGCTTGCCATTTAACCATGTCAGTAAGGCAAGGGGTAGTCCACTCTTCGCCAGGGCGAAGCATGAGACCCCACATGGGTATATCTACTGAGGCTATGAGCTCACGAGACTGTCTTTGCAATCGCTGACTTTTTTTGCTGGATAAAAAATCACCGGCAGTTTTACTCTCGATTCCCACGGTTAAACCAGAGGGGGTAACAAAGATATAGTCACCAACGGATAGCATCCTATTAACAAGGCGAGGCCACTCGGAGGGGTACAAGCCGCGTTTAAGATATTTGAGCATATCAGCCTGGTGGCTATCCACGTATATGGCATCTGCATCACCAATGATTTCATCACCAAAGTAGAGGGTATTCTCCTGTACACTATACAACTTGTCTTAACCACTCGTATTCCGGATCAAGATAGTAACACTCACTACCATGTCGGATTATGCCAAGTTGCATCATTTGCATGAGCACAATCTGAGCAGTATTCCAGGCATGACCGATTATGTCACCGGCATCTTTAATGTTGTTAAGTATACCATGCTCAATGAAGTGGCGCAAGAGACGCAGACGCTCAATCGGGCCAGTGGATAGCACAATTCGAAGTGGCAAATCTATGTCATCCATTGTTAGGTTATGTCGACCCTCAATAAGCGCATGACCACGCGCTAAATTGTATAGAGATTGTCGGTATCTTGCTGGCCCCTCAGAGACTGAGGGAGTGTACTCGTATTCGGTTGCGGTCACTATTTTGTCCTTTGCGGTCACACTCCGCAGGACAACACCTAGTTGAGCAAGCTGAATTATGCGGTCTAATATCTCTGGGGGATCGGCATCCCTATCCCAGTGAATCCCACCAACTCGGGCACCATTGTCATTCCAGACCTTTACCAAAAGGTTGCTAACAACCTCACGGCAAGTGGCTACCTTATCTTGGTAGGTGTACTGCGATATCATGTTCTCGCGTTGTTCAGCGATTGATTCTTTGTGGACAGGCATTTCGAAAAGCATAAGGCGTGGGCCTAAACTGCTCATAACTCTCCACACCTGCCCACCAATAGGGGTTGTAGCCGCGATGAGCCCGAAGCGATAGTCCCCATGCTCGCCTCGTTGACCATGCACACCGCTATGCGAAATATAGCCTTGACCGTCGAGAACACGGGTCAATATCCCGATATTTTCTGTTAGGTCGTCCACTCGCTTGCTAAACATGGGGGACAAGTCAGCCACGATTACGACTTTGTGTTTAATCTGTGGTAGCATATCTACTTTCTTGGCAAGCTCTGATTCCGACGCCGCCGCAAAGTGCGATACCATCGCCTTAGCAGAAAAAGCGTCAAGCTTATGAGTGAGACCCTCAATGTTGAAGAAGTCCAGTACTGTAGTTTTTGCGGTTGATGGCGGCCCTACTAGGACAACGGCAGGACATACACTGACGTCATCCAATAGTAAGGCCGCACTGCAGGATAGACAGGCCGCAACTGCCGGACTGCACTCAAGGAAATTTTCTTCAACTACGGTTTTCCAGTCCTTGGTTGTGGTCACCATTTATAACTCCTGACGATATATTATAGCACATTATGTGCACCAGTAGCAAATCTTTTGTTCGGGATCTTCCTTCTTATAGCCGTTGCCACACTCGTAGCAATCGCCATAATTATCACCGTTGCCCTCATTCGTAGACTCTATCCACTGGTGGCAATCGTCACACCACCAACGCTCATCCATATTACAATGTACTTCATAAGAGCCACAATGCTCGCACCTGTCCTTTTCGTAGTCCCAATGAAGAGGATAGTGCCGGTCACACAAGCTACAACGGCGGTTCGATGGGTCGAGGGGAACATGACAGTCGTCACATTCCTTACCCAAGTCAGGCTTCTTAATATAGAATGGCACTGCCATCACCTCAAAAAATGATTTAGTCAAAATAATCCGTGTCCGTCCAAATCTTTTTGTCAATTACTTCATCAATCATACGCGCCATTTTGAATTTTTCTCTAGTTTTAGCTATCTCGGGATGTACTACATCGACATAGGTTTTAGCATCCTCTCCTTTAAGGTTATGCATTACCCCCATGGCGTCATACAAATCTTCTGTCATGAGGAGAGGGATCGAGTCCGTTGGGAGATAATTTCTGGCTTCCAAATAACACCACGTATCGTCCAAGACTTTAATGATATAGGCAACCTCCTCCTCTGTAATAGCATATGTATGGCCTGGGGTAGTCTCTGGTATGTAAGTCATACGACCTCCTAAAATTTGGGTAACCCTGACTATAATGCTTGTGTATACAAAAAGCAACCCCTACGGCTCGTCCCAATTTTCTGCCATACTGTGAACCTATTTTTATAAATATATTTCTTTTGTTAATATACAATACTCACAGCATGTCATAATTTTGTGACGGTGTTTGGGGCATCGCTTTCGTCCACAGACAATAGCGCTGGCGTCCACATTGAACACCCCCCCACCACGAGCGACGCGTCTTCGACGCTGGCAGGAAGCTGGAAGGCGCATCGGGGTTGAGTTCGACCGCTGTGGTTGCTACTATGCCTGGATAACCTTTTTTGGAGGTGCAGAAATGCCCAGGAACCCATCACCCTACTATGAGAGGGTGAACCGTACCTATAGGGGAAAGGTCGCAACTTGCTTCCATTGTAGGCTCACAATAGGTCTCACCCTGGAAGAAGAAGAAGCACCCCTGGTGTTCATCGAGCACTACGATGTTGAACGCTATGGGGATCGGCCTTCCGAAAGATACTATAACTTTGGCTTTCCAAAGGCTAACCAAGTTAGAAGTGTTCCATCTGATGTTCAAGGCGTACAGGTTCAAGAGCTATGTCCAGGCACTGGAACAAAGCCTATACCGCTTGCTCATAAATTCCCAGACGGAACAGCTCTACCACGCTATCGGTACTATAGAGGGTGGTAGGTGTTGACATTGGTTTACCGCTCCCTATAATTGGCTATACCGCTTTCGTCTAGAAGTAAGCAAGACCGCAACGGAACTGCCGAAGAGTTAGGACACTCGACACTCAATCGAGAGACCCAGGTTCAAAACCTGGAAGCGGCACTAGCGATAGAATTTACGAGAAGGAGGTTAATCGCCATGCGAGTCAAGTTCATTCGACCACGCACCGGAGGCCACGGTAGACGCTCTGTCGAGCGCACTGTCAATGTGGTTCCTAGTGTTGGGCAGGCTGTACAGTGGAACACGGAATTGTGCTTCACCGTCGAAAAAGTAGATTGGCACTTGAATGTCACACCAGGTCAAAGCGCACCTGGCAAGGCATCGGCAAGCGTCACTCTCGCCTAGAGGGGGCAGGACTTGTGGTCTCCGCCACCACCAATCCACCATAAGTCCACGCCCCTACCCATCTTACCGACCCCTAGCAGGTTTTCTCACTTTACCTGCTGGGGGTTATCTTAATTAAAGGAGTACAGCGATGGCAGACCGGAGTGTTCATCTAGCCAAAGCTAGAGAGGCCAGGAAAGACCCCTGGACGCTAGAGAAGAGTTTAGCGTCCCATGAAGCGTATGAGGCTGAACGGCTGACCGCTCTCTTACAAGACGCTCAAGCCAACCCTAGGCAGTATTGCAAACGTGTTCCACCGCTTGCGAACACAGAAGTTTGCGGTAAATGTAACGCCATTGGCGTGATGGTCAAAGAGACACTCGACCATTTCGTGGTTTGGAGTTGTCCGGTATGTGGCTCGTGCTACTATCCAGAAGTCGAGCCGATACTCCGATCCGAGCGGTATGAGAATATGGCTGGACGGCATCATACCGAAGCCCCTGGAGCGCACTACGACGAGTACGACACTAACTACCGAAAGAACCTAAAAGGAAAGAAAAAGAATGCTACAACATAATGATGGACTTCAATTCGACCAAATCGTAGAGGCTGGCATCGACGCGGAAATGGAGCGCACCAATGACATACCCTTTGGACTCTACAACGCTGTTGTACAGTCTGTAACGATTCCAGTAGACCCCTACAACCAGGAACAACAAGCTGAACGTCTAAAAGAGTGGTTCCTACGCCATCACCCACAAGAGGCCCAGAGGCTAGGACACGTTACCTACGATACTTGGGATAGGATGGCTCGTAACCGCAAACGTGGCTATAACGAGTTCCTCGAAGTCATGGGTAATACTTTCCAGCGACGAGATGCAACCCACGCCCGCTCTCGTGCGCTTCCAGAAGTCACAGCAGATTCTTTTAGCGTCAAGTGGACTGCCGTGTTGGATTGGCAGAAGGGAAGCTACCACGATAATACGAGTTGCTTCTTTACTGGCAATCGCGTTCACCTAAATGGCATGGTCAACCAAGGAACCACCATGATTGGCTTCCACGATATGGAGCAAGGCTTAGGTACTGGCCGAGTGTTCATCTCACCAACCTGGCCCCACAACGATGTTAACAATGGCTACCAATGGATTACGCCGAATGGCTTGCTGTTGTGGGGTGGCTATGGTCACTTGGATGACTTGGGCTATATGCCAGTTAAGCCAGCCGTTGACGTACTCCAAGAGTTGACCCGACTGCCCTACCGCACTGATCTAAGGGATAATGTTACTTGGATTGGTCATGGAGAGCCTACCGCTGATGAACGCCAAGCTATCCGTGGTTTACCTAATAACTACAACGTGTTCCCAGGCGAAGAAGAACCCACCGCTTTCGACTGCACCAATTGCAAACTGCACTTTCCAGCCATGTCCAGCCGTATCACTACCGCTATCACACAAAACTGGGATGAGGCAGGATACCAGGTGGCACGAAATGCCGAAGTAGACTTGAACGAACAGCTCCAACAGCTCGCGCAATCAGAGCGGAGATATACGCCCACCGGAAGGCAATCTGTACCGTGGGCTAGGGAATACCAGCAATTGACGCTCCGATGCGCCGAAGCAAACCAAGAGCGTCGAAGGCTAGGCAACGCCCAGGTAATCGAAGACAAGATTTGCATGGAGTGTCATTATGCCCAAATCCTCCCTGCTCGTTAAGAAGTCTGGCGAGTTCTACGAGACTAACAAGAAACGATTTAAGAAGGCGTTTACCGCTGGCCCAGAATGGTTCATGACGTTAGGTGACAGTTACGAGCCACGCACTGGTGACTTGCTAGTTCACCAGGACAACGGCAAGCGCATTCTAATCGTGTGCCATACCGACTTTGTTATACCAACAATACCGTCGGATGAGGTCGATGAGGCTTGGATGGAAAAGTTCGGTCCGATGCAACCGCTTCCAACCCTACCCAACTTTGGCCCACACACGTTCTGCAACACTGGCAAGTGGTTCCCAGAGGACAACGTGCCAGTAGTCCCTAAGAAGCTACCCAAGCATGAAGAGGACATACTCTCGATTGAGTGGGTGGCAAAGATGGCAAGTAAGTTAAACGGCCCCGTAGTTGATGACCGCCTAGGCTGTGCTCTCGCTCTTGGATGCACAGCTTGGGCAGACATCCTATTTACTGACTGCGAGGAGATTGGACAATCCACCGCTGGATTTTTCCAGGCTCCAAGAGCATATAACTGGATCATAGGTTTTGACCGTCGTGGTACTGATGTTGTGACCTACGATTATAAGGATAAGGA
>MDTB01046886.1_pt1 | contig 21573 bp, 33 predicted proteins | sample 811161 | NCBI WGS metagenome assembly MDTB01 (sample SAMN05326650, study PRJNA326480) | marine metagenome | isolation source: seawater | place: Mediterranean Sea | collected 2009 | reverse complement strand
CCGGAGGAGCGTGCGCGCGGGATCACAATTTCAACAGCGCATGTTGAGTATTCTACTGAGAACCGTCACTATGCGCATGTTGATTGCCCTGGTCATGCTGACTATGTCAAGAACATGATCACTGGCGCGGCACAGATGGATGGTGCTATTCTGGTTGTGAACGCCGCCGATGGCCCGATGCCACAAACTCGTGAGCATATCCTGCTCGCGCGTCAGGTTGGTGTTCCGGCGCTTGTTGTCTTCATGAACAAGGTTGATCAGGTTGATGACGAGGAACTGCTTGAGCTGGTTGAGCTTGAGATCAGAGAGCTATTGTCCTCTTATGACTTCCCCGGCGATGATATTCCGATTGTTAAGGGGTCAGCTCTGGCGGCGATGGAAGGCCGTGATGATGAGATCGGCAAGAATGCGATTAATGAGCTGATGGCGGCGGTTGATGACTATATCCCACAGCCTGAGCGGCCAAAGGATCAGCCTTTCTTGATGCCAATCGAAGATGTGTTCTCAATTTCAGGTCGCGGTACTGTTGTGACTGGCCGGATTGAGCGCGGCATCGTCAATGTTGGTGATGAGATTGAGATATTGGGCATCCGTGATACGACAAAAACCACCTGCACAGGTGTTGAGATGTTCAGGAAGCTTCTTGATCAGGGTGAGGCTGGTGATAATGTTGGGGTTCTGTTGCGTGGCACGAAGCGCGAAGATGTTGAGCGTGGTCAGGTTCTGGCCGCTCCTGGCAGCATTAAGCCGCACCGTTCGTTCAAGGCGGAAGCCTATATTCTGACCAAAGAAGAAGGCGGCCGTCATACTCCGTTCTTTAGCAACTATCGGCCGCAGTTTTATTTCCGGACGACAGATGTGACCGGCTCAATTGAGTTGCCCGAAGGCACAGAGATGGTGATGCCGGGTGACAATATTGCGATGACAGCAACGCTGATTACACCAATTGCTATGGAAGAAGGCCTGCGCTTTGCGATCCGCGAAGGTGGCCGTACCGTAGGCGCAGGTGTCGTCTCGGCTATCGTCGAATAAATAAATGGAAACATCGGCAGGTTTATGACCTGCCGTTTTCTTTAGGTAGTAAAGGTCGTAAGGATTAATATTATGCTGGATAATCAAAATATTCGAATAAGACTGAAAGCGTTCGATCATCGAATTCTTGATCAGTCAACGGCTGAAATTGTCAGCACGGCCAAGCGGACAGGCGCGCAAGTATGTGGGCCTATTCCACTACCTACGTCTATTCGCCGATTTACGGTTAACCGTTCTCCGCATATTGATAAAAAGAGCCGAGAGCAGTTTGAGATGCGGACACATAAGCGTCTGCTTGATATTATTGATCCTACACCACAAACCGTTGATGCGCTGATGAAGCTTGATCTGGCGGCTGGTGTTGATGTTGAGATTAAACTCTAAGGAAGGGTAAGCTGATGCGTTGCGGAACTATAGCGCGCAAAATTGGAATGACCCGTGTGTTTGCAGAAGATGGCACACATGTTCCGGTAACTGTGCTTAAACTGGATAATTGCCAAGTCACTCAGGTGCGTGATGCCCAGCGTGATGGCTATGTCGCTGTTCAAATTGGTGCGGGCTCGCGCAAGGTAAAGAATATTACCAAAGCTGATCGTGGTCAGTTTGCCAAGGCCAATGTTGAGCCAAAGGCAAAAATCGCTGAGTTTCGTGTCAGCGAAGATGCCCTGGTTGAGGTCGGATCAACGATCGGTGCTAATCATTATGTACCCGGCCAGAAGATTGACGTTGCCGGGACAAGCCAGGGTAAGGGCTTTGCTGGTGCCATGAAGCGCCATAACTTTGCTGGTCTGCGGGCTAGTCATGGTGTCTCTATCTCGCACCGCTCACATGGCTCGACTGGTGCTAACCAAGACCCGGGTAAGGTCTGGAAGGGCAAAAAAATGGCAGGGCATATGGGTGCTGAACGGGTCACTACCCAAAACCTGGAAGTCTTTTCAGTGATGCCTGATGAAGGTCTTATTTTGGTCAGAGGCGCGGTGCCGGGATCGAAAAACGGCTATGTGCTGGTCAGTGATGCGGTCAAAGCCAAGCGTCCTGATGATGCGCCTTATCCTGCTGGCTTATTGGCTGATATTGCTGCCGCCAACGGAGAAGCGCCTGTTGAAGAAGCTCAGGTTGAAGATGCACCTGAAGCAGAAGCCGCACCTGAAGCCACCCCAAAAGTAGAAGCAGAAGATAACGCTGTTGAAACGCCAGAAGCTGATGCAGATGGCGAGGCAAAGGAGTAATGGTCATGAAATTATCGGTCAAAACTCTCGAAAACAAAGCCGCAGGTGACGTCACGATCAAAGACAATGTTTTTGGTATTGAGCCACGCGGCGATATCATGGCACGAGTTGTTAACTGGCAATTAGCCAAGCGCCGTGCTGGCACACATCGGGTTAAGATCCGTTCTGAGATTGCTCGTACTGGCGCCAAAATGGGTCGTCAAAAAGGGTCTGGTCGGGCGCGTCATGGTGCTGCCTCAAGTAATATTTTCCGTGGTGGTGGTGTTGCCCATGGCCCGGTTGTTCGGGATCATGGCTTTTCGCTACAAAAGAAAGTCCGCAAGCTAGGTTTGATTTCGGCATTATCAACAAAGGCGCGTGAGGGAAAACTGATCATCCTTGATAAGCTTGCCTCTGATGGTAAAACCGCAACATTGAAAACCAAGCTGGCTAAATGCGGAATTGCCAATGCGCTTATTATTGGCGGTGCTGAGATTGATGATAAGTTCAGCCGCGCGGCCAGTAATATTCCGATGCTTGATGTACTGCCGCAACAAGGCATTAACGTCTATGATATTTTGCGTCGTGATACCCTTGTTTTGACAAAGGATTGCGTCGCCCATTTGGAGGAGCGTTTGTCATGAGCATCCGTCCACGTAAAAGAGAAACAGTCACCATGAGTGATAATAAGGCGTATGAGACGATCTTGCGTCCGATCATCACGGAAAAAGCAACCATGCTTTCTGAGCAGAATAAGGTTGGTTTTGTGGTTCCTCTCTCTGCCACTAAATTGGAAATTAAAGCCGCTGTTGAGAAGCTTTATAACGTTAAGGTTGAGTCTGTTAATACCTCTATCCTAAAAGGTAAAACCAAGCGTTTTCGTGGCGTTCTAGGCAAGCGTATTGATCAAAAGAAGGCATTTGTCACTTTGGCCGAAGGTCAGTCTGTTGACATGATGCAAGGAGTCTAGTTCCATGGCGCTGAAGAAATATAACCCAACTTCACCTGGCCAGCGTAACCTCGTAACGGTTGACCGCAGTGACCTTTATAAGGGCAAGCCAGTTAAGAAACTCACCCAGGGTCTGACGAAGACTGGTGGCCGCAATAATTCTGGCCATATTACGTCATGGCAAAAAGGTGGTGGGCATAAGCGGCGCTATCGTATGGTCGATTTTAAGCGCTCCAAGCGTGATATTGAGGGCGTGATTGAGCGCATTGAATATGATCCTAACCGGACAGCCTTTATCGCTCTTGTCAATTATGCTGACGGTGAGCAGGGCTATATTCTGGCGCCGCAACGGATTTCTATCGGTGATAAAGTCATCTCAGCCAATAAGGCAGATATCAAGCCCGGCAATGCGATGCCATTATCATCTATTCCGGTTGGAACGATTATCCATAATGTTGAGCTAAAGCCGGGCAAGGGCGGCCAGATGGCACGTTCCGCAGGCACATATGTTCAGCTCATTGGCCGTGATCAGTCTTATTCAATCCTGCGTCTCGCATCTAGCGAGGTGCGGATGGTACGGTCTGAATGTATGGCAACGATTGGTGCTGTATCAAATTCTGATCAGCAGAACATCAAAATTGGTAAGGCTGGCCGTAATCGCTGGCTTGGTAGACGTCCACATGTTCGCGGTGTTGCGATGAACCCGATTGATCACCCACATGGTGGTGGTGAGGGTAAGACTTCTGGTGGTCGTCATCCGGTGACGCCATGGGGTAAGCCGACCAAAGGTAAGCGTACAAGAAGCAACAAGAGCACCGACAGACTGATTGTCCGTCGTCGCAAGAAATAGAGGTAATTGGAGTCAAGCATGGCACGTTCTGTTTGGAAAGGCCCATTTGTCGACGGTTTTCTGCTTAAAAAAGCAGATGCGGTTCGTGATTCAGGTCGTAATGATGTGATTAAGACATGGTCTCGGCGGTCAACCATTATGCCTCAGTTTGTTGGGCTGACATTTGGTGTTCACAATGGCAACAAATTTATTCCGGTATCCGTGACGGAGGATATGGTTGGTCATAAGTTTGGTGAGTTTGCACCAACTCGTACCTTCTACGGTCACGCCGCCGATAAGAAATCAAAGCGATAGGGTTTAGTTATGGGACAGCAGTCAAACCAAAGACGGGAGTCAGATAACGAAGCGAAAGCCATGCTTCGCAATCTGCGCGTTAGCCCGCAAAAGCTGAATGAGGTTGCTTCTATGATCCGTGGTATGACGGCATCAAAGGCACTTGCCGCTCTCAGCTTTTCGCGCCGCCGCATTTCAGGTGATGTGAAAAAGACACTTCAGAGCGCAATTTCCAACGCAGAAAACAATCATTCGCTGGATGTTGATCGGCTGATCGTCAGAGAAGCATATGTAGGAAAAGGTCTGGTTATGAAGCGCTTTCACGCTCGCGCTCGCGGTCGTGGGGCTCGTATCCTAAAGCCGTTTTCACATTTAACCATCGTTGTAGCAGAAAAAGAGGATGCCTGATGGGACAGAAAGTTAAACCAATCGGGCTACGGCTCGGGATCAATCGGACATGGGACTCACGCTGGTATGCTGACCGCAACTATGCTGAGCTACTTCATGAAGATATTGAACTGCGTGAATATCTGATGGAAAAGCTGAAAGCTGCGGCCATTAGCCGGGTTGTTATTGAGCGTCCAGCAGGTCGGGCGCGGATTTCTATCTATGCTGGTCGTCCGGGATTAATTATCGGCAAAAAAGGCCAGGATATCGAAGACTTGCGCAAAGAACTTGCCAAGCGTGTTGGTATCGAAGTCAGCCTCAATATTATTGAAGTCAGAAAGCCTGAGATTGATGCCAAGCTAATTGCCGAGTCAATCGCGCAGCAGCTGGAACGCAGGGTGGCTTTCCGCCGGGCAATGAAGCGCGCCGTGCAATCAGCTATGCGTCTTGGTGCTTTGGGGGTTCGGATTAACTGTGCTGGCCGTCTCGGCGGAGCTGAGATCGCGCGGACGGAATGGTATCGTGAAGGCCGTGTGCCGCTTCACACTCTGCGCGCCGAAGTTGATTATGGCGAAGGGACTGCGCATACGACTTACGGTGCTTGCGGTATCAAGGTTTGGGTATTTAAGGGTGAGGTGATGACGCATGATCCGATGGCACAGGATAAGCGTCTAGCCGAAAAGCAGGCCGGATCAAACCCACGGCCTGAGACAAGAGGTTAAGCGTTATGTTGCAACCAAAGCGTACAAAATTCCGTAAAGCCCATAAAGGCCGTATTCATGGTATGGCTAAGGGTGGCACCCAGCTCAATTTTGGTGCCTATGGGCTGAAGGCGACAACGCCTGCTCGTGTTACGGCGCGTCAGATTGAGGCTGCTCGTAGAGCGATTACTCGTCACTTGCGTCGTGCAGGTCGGGTCTGGATACGCATCTTTCCTGATGTTCCAGTCTCAACAAAGCCGGCAGAAGTTCGGATGGGTAAAGGTAAGGGTAATCCTGAATTTTGGGTTGCCCGGGTAAAGCCTGGTCGGATCATGTTTGAAATTGATGGGGTGCAAAAAGATTTAGCTACGCAAGCCCTTATCTTAGCATCGGCCAAACTGCCGCTGGACACTCGTGTGGTCAGCAGGCTAGGCGAATAGGAGACAAGTTATGGCAGCTGTAAAAGCGGAAGAGCTGAGATCAAAATCACCGGATGAGCTGAAAACTCAGCTAACATCCCTGAAAAAAGAGGCGTTCAATTTACGTTTCCAGGGTGCCACAGGTCAGCTGGAAAATCCGGCCCGTATGCGTCTGGTTCGGCGTGAGATTGCTCGTGTTAAAACCGTCTTGGCTGAAAAGTCAAACGCCACCAGTGTTCAGGAGTAGAGAATTATGCCTAAACGTGTTCTAAAGGGTGTGGTGGTAAGCGATAAATCTGACAAGACGATTATTGTCAATGTCGAGCGTCGCATTATGCACCCTCTCTATAAAAAGTTTATTACACGCAGTAAGCGTTATGCCGCGCATGACGTTGAAAATCGCTTTAAGACTGGTGATCGTGTCAGCATTCAAGAATGCGCCCCGATTTCCAAATCCAAGCGTTATGCCGTGATATATGAAGATAACGCAGCGCAAGCCAAATAGGCCAGTTTCAGGAGTTTGACCAATGATACAAATGCAGACAAATCTGGATGTGGCCGATAACTCAGGTGCGCGTCGTGTACAGTGCATTAAGGTGCTTGGCGGCACTGGCCGTAAAGTGGCTAATGTTGGCGACATTATTATCGTATCCGTCAAGGAAGCTATTCCTCGCGGCCGTGTGAAAAAGGGTGACGTCCATAAGGCCGTTATCGTCCGCACGGCAAGTGAGATTAAGCGTCCTGATGGAAGTGTTATCCGTTTTGATAAAAACGCCGCTGTTCTGATTAATCAGTCGAATGAGCCTATTGGAACCAGAATCTTTGGCCCAGTGACCCGTGAATTGCGGGCGCGGCGCTTTATGAAAATTGTTTCTCTGGCACCGGAGGTGTTGTAATGGCACAGAAGTTTAAGATCAAAAAAGGTGATACCGTTGTTGTCATCACTGGCCGTGAAAAAGGTAAATCCGGTGAAGTAACAGAAGTTATGCGTGCCGAAAACCGCGTCATTGTCCAAGGTGTGAATATGGTAAAAAAGCATATTCGTGCCAGTCAGTCTGGGCCAGGCGGTATTGAGCAGAAAGAAGCCCCGCTTCATGTCTCAAATGTGGCACATATTGATCCAGAAACCAGCAAGCCCACCCGCGTTGGTTTTGATGTTAAGGATGGGGTGAAAACCCGTATTGCTCGCCGTTCTGGCAAGGCAATCGGCTAACCAGGAGTGTAAAGCTGCGATGAAAACGCGTCTACAAGATCATTATGAGACGGCTGTTCGCCCAGCGCTGATGGAAAGTTTCGGTTACAAAAATAACCTTGAAGTTCCAAAGCTAGAAAAAGTAGTCATCAACATGGGCGTTGGTGAAGCTGTCAAGGATTCGAAGAAAATTGAGCAGGCTACGGCTGAGCTAACCGCTATTGCCGGTCAAAAGCCAGTTATGACAAAGGCAAAAAATTCAGTCGCCAGTTTCAAACTGCGTGATGGAATGGCCATTGGCTGCAAGGTCACTCTGCGCCGTGAGCGGATGTATGAGTTTCTTGATCGTCTGGTGACCATTGCATTGCCTCGCGTTAAGGATTTTCGGGGTCTTAATCCCAAGAGCTTTGATGGGCATGGTAACTATGCTCTCGGCGTCAAGGAGCAGATTATTTTCCCTGAGATTGAATACGACAAAATCGATGCTGTCCGTGGAATGGATATTATCGTTGTTACAACCGCCAAGACCGATGATGAAGCGCGTGAATTACTCCGCGGGTTTTCATTTCCGTTCCAGGCCTAGGCAGGAGTTTGTGAAATGGCAAAAGTTAGCGCTATTGATAAAAATCTGAAAAGACAAAAGCAAGTAGCAAAATCTGCTTCTCGCCGGGCACGTCTTAACGCAATCGTTAAGGATAAATCATTGCCTATCGAGGAGCGGTTTGAAGCCACGTTGAAACTGGCACAAATGCCGCGCAATGGAGCAAAGATTCGTCTTCGTAACCGTTGCCGCGTTACCGGTCGTCCACGCGGCTATTATCGTAAACTGGGCATGTCACGGATCGCATTGCGTGATCTGGCATCCTTCGGGCAAGTGCCCGGCGTTGTGAAATCAAGCTGGTAAGGGGAGAATAGAAAATGACTATGAGTGATCCTCTAGGCGATATGCTAACGCGCATCCGTAATGGCCAGTCTGCGCGTAAGGATGTTGTGAAAAGCCCGGCATCACGGTTCAGAAGTGATGTATTAGGTGTGCTTAAGCGTGAAGGCTATATTCGTGATTATTCCAGCGTTGAAATGCGCCCTGGTATTTATGAGCTGAAGATTGAGCTTAAATATCACGAAGGTCAGCCGGTTATCTCTGAAATTAAGCGGGTGTCGCGTCCAGGCCGCCGCGTCTATTCAAAGATCAAAGACCTTGGGCAGATTTATAACGGTCTTGGTATTTCTATCCTGTCCACTCCGCGTGGTGTTCTTTCTGATTTGGAAGCACGCGAAGCCAATGTCGGCGGAGAAGTTCTCTGCCGTGTGTTCTAAGGGAGGTTTGATATGTCACGTGTAGGTAGCAGTCCTATCATTATTCCTGATGGCGTCAATCTGATGATTGAGAACGGCGTGGTTTCGGTAAAGGGCAAAAATGGTGAGATTAAGATGCCTGTTCCGCCTTTGGTTGAACTTGAGATGTCTGATAACACCCTTGTTGTTAAACCTGTCAATGATAACGGCAAAAGCCGCGCGCTTTGGGGGACGGCACGTGCCAGTATCAATAATATGGTGACTGGTGTATCCGAAGGGTTTAGTAAAAATCTTACCATTCACGGCGTTGGTTATCGGGCACAAATGCAGGGCAATAAACTTGTTCTGGCGCTTGGTTTCAGCCACCCTGTTGAAATGGAAGTCCCGGCAGAAGTCAACGCGTCTGTTGAAAATAACACTCTGATCAAGCTGTCCAGCAATGATAAGCAAGTGCTTGGCCAGTTTGCCGCAGAAATTCGCCGGAAACGCCCACCAGAGCCATATAAAGGCAAAGGGGTTCGTTACGAAAACGAACAAATCCTGCGCAAAGAAGGCAAGAAGAAGTAGAGGTCATATTCATGAAATCACATCAATTATTCTTGCGTCGCAAGATCAGAAACAGAAATCAGCTTAGCAAGGCGAATAATGGTCGTCCGCGTTTGTCTGTCCATCGTTCCTCCAAGCATATTTATGCTCAGATTATCGATGACGCGCGCGGCGTAACGCTTGCCTCGGCTTCATCCCTCGACAAAGATATGAAGGGGAAGGCTGGGTCAAATTGTGATGCTGCTACAACCGTTGGCAAACTTGTTGCTGAACGGGCAAAGAAAAGTGGCGTTGAGACGGTTATTTTTGACCGTGGCGGATTTATTTATCATGGCCGGGTTAAGGCGCTTGCAGAAGCAGCGCGTGAAGCCGGTCTGAAATTCTAGGAGGAAAGCATGGCTCGTTCCGATACACGTGACAATCAGCGCGAAGACAGCGATCTTATTGATAAGCTGGTTGGTATCAATCGTGTTGCCAAAGTGGTTAAGGGTGGTCGCCGTTTTGGTTTTGCTGCTCTCGTTGTTGTTGGTGATACCAAAGGCCGCGTTGGCTTTGGATCAGGTAAGGCAAAAGAAGTGCCTGAGGCGATCCGCAAAGCTACTGAGGCGGCTAAACGCAATATGATCCGTGTTCCACTGCGTGATGGGCGTACGCTTCATCATGACATCGAAGGCCATTTCGGTGCTGGTCACGTTGTCCTGCGCGCGGCGCCTGCGGGTACTGGTGTGATTGCTGGTGGTCCGATGCGTGCTGTCTTTGAAACATTAGGTATTCAGGATATTGTGGCTAAATCAATTGGCACATCAAATCCGCATAATATGATTAAGGCAACATTTGCTGCTCTTAAAGGCATTCAGGCACCGCGTGCCGTTGCCGCTAAGCGGGGTAAGCGGGTTGCTGATATTCTTGGCAAGAAAAACAAAGCCGAGGAAAGCAAAACACCAGAGGCCGCTGAGGCCTGATAAAGGGGAATAGGTATGGCAGCGAAAGCAACAGTGCGAGTGACCCAAACCGGTAGCCCAATTGGACGCAGGGCTGATCAACGTCAGACGTTAATCGGACTTGGTCTGAACAAGATGGGTCGCACCAAGGTTCTAGAAGATACACCGGCAATTCGTGGGATGATCAATAAAGTCTCTCACCTTGTCCGCGTCGATGATGATCAGAAATAAGGGTGGCCAGATATGAAACTTCATGAGATCAAAGATAACGAAGGTGCCTGCAAGACTGGTAAACGTCTAGGCCGCGGTATTGGCTCGGGCAAGGGTAAAACCTCAGGTTCAGGTCATAAAGGTCAAAAAGCGCGCTCAGGCGTTGCGATTAATGGCTTTGAGGGTGGCCAAATGCCGATTAATCGGCGTCTGCCCAAGCGCGGATTTAACAATATTTTCCGCCGCCGTTTTGCTATCGTTAATTTAGGTGATGTTCAAGCTGCTATTGATAATGGTAAGCTTGACGCCAAAAAAGATATTGATGCCGCCGCTTTAATAGCATCAGGTCTTGTCACGCATACCCGTGATGGTGTGCGTCTGCTTGGCAATGGTGAGCTTAAGGCAAAGATTAAGATGCATGTCGCCGGGGCTTCTGCGAGCGCTCGTGAGGCTGTTGAAAAAGCTGGTGGTGCGCTGGTTGTTATCGAAAAAACAGTATCACAAGATGCTGATAAAACTACGGAAAGTGGTAAGGCATAATGGCAAGAACGCCAGACAGAATGGCCGTTGGTGCAGGGTTAGGGGCTTTCAGCAAAGCCTCTGATTTACGTCATCGTATTCTATTCACGCTGGGTGCGCTGATTGTTTATCGCCTGGGGACATATATCCCTGTTCCCGGTATTAATCCTGATATACTGGCGGATATTTTCAGCCGCAATTCATCGGGTATCCTGGGCATGTTTGACATGTTCAGTGGCGGCTCACTTGGCCGTATGACGATTTTTGCATTGACCATTATGCCATATATCACGGCATCAATTATCATGCAGTTAATGACGTCTATCGTGCCTAGTCTTGAGACGCTGAAGAAAGAAGGCGAAGCTGGCCGCAAAATCATTAATCAATATACTCGCTATTTGACCGTGCTTCTGGCAACGGTGCAAGGCTACGGCATTGCTGTTGGGCTGGAGCAAGCGCAAGGCGTGGTTTATGACCCCGGCATGTTCTTCCGCGTAACAACAGTCGTAACGCTGGTTGGCGGTACATTATTCCTGATGTGGCTGGGTGAGCAAATCACTCAGCGCGGCGTTGGTAACGGCATATCGCTGATCATCTTCTCTGGCATTGTGGCTAATCTGCCGAGCGCTTTGGCAGGCACGTTTGAGCTGGGGCGGACAGGCGCATTATCGCCGTTCCTGATCCTGTTCTTCTTGCTCATGGCGGTTGCTGTGATCGCCTTTATTGTCTTTATTGAGCGCTCTCAACGGCGCATCTTGATCCAATATCCAAAACGCCAACAGGGCAATAAAGTTTTTGGCGGTGAGTCATCGCACCTGCCGCTAAAGGTTAATGTTGCAGGAGTTATCCCGCCGATCTTTGCATCCTCGCTATTGTTAATGCCTGTCTCTATTCTGAGCTTGTCAAACACCGCTGATGGCGGGGCAGGCTGGCTCGTCACGCTGAATGCCTTACTTGGCCGTGGTCAGCCGCTTTATCTTGGCATCTATATCGCTCTGATCGTGTTCTTTGCGTTTTTCTATACAGCGATCGTGTTCAACCCATCGGATACAGCCGAAAATCTGCGCCGCTATGGCGGCTATGTGCCGGGTATTCGCCCCGGTCAGCCGACAGCCGATTATCTGGATTACGTCCTGACACGAATAACTGTTCTTGGTGCGGCTTATCTATCGGCGGTCTGTATTTTGCCTGAGATATTAATAAGCCAGTATAGTGTGCCATTTTATTTTGGCGGCACGAGTTTGCTGATTGTGGTGACAGTGACGCAAGATACGATGACTCAAGTTCAGTCGCATCTGATGGCGCATCAATATGAAAGCTTGATCCGTAAATCAAACCTAAGAGGCAAGAAAAGATGATTATTATCCTTCTTGGTCCTCCTGGTGCTGGTAAAGGCACGCAAGCGACACGGCTCATGGACAAATACGGATTTGTTCAGCTTTCGACAGGCGATATGCTGCGTGAGGCGATTGCCAATAGCACCGAGCTAGGGATGCAGGCGAAGGCGATTATGGAAGCTGGTAATCTGGTTGAGGATCACATCATTCTTGGCATGATTGGTGAGCGGCTCAGTTCTGGCGCATCAGATGAGGGCGTTATTCTTGATGGCTTCCCACGGACAATCGCCCAAGCCGAAGGTCTTGATGCCATGCTCGCGGAAATGAGCTTGGGCGTTGATCATGTGATTGAAATGCAAGTGGATGAGCAAATGCTCGCTGACCGGATTGTCAAGCGGGCGGCGGAGTCCGATCAGGTTCGTGATGATGACACGGTTGAGGTGCTACAAAAGCGGCTCAAGGTGTATCATGAAAGTACTGCCCCGATTATTCCTTACTACACGGATAAGGGGCGGCTGAGTGTTGTTGATGGTATGCAGGCAATAGAAACTGTCGCATCAGCAATTGATAACATTATTGGTGGGCAGGAGGTCTGACCACGCTTGACTGTAACGCACTTATGGCTATAATTCGCGCTTCAGAATATGAGGTTAATAGTTACGGTCTAAGTGGATAAACGTTCCGGTCAAATTTATAAAGGAGAGGGCAGTGGCTCGTATCGCTGGTGTCAACATACCGACAAAGAAAAGGGTAAAAATTGCCCTGACATACATTCACGGCATTGGCAGCACTTCTGCCAATAAAATCTGTGATAAGGCTGGATTGACTGAAGAGCGTCGTGTCAATGACCTGACTGAGGATGAGTTAACTCGGATCAGAGATATCATTGATGCGGATTTCCTGGTGGAAGGCGATTTGCGCCGCCAGACGTCAATGGCTATCAAGCGTTATCTTGACCTCGGATGCTTGAGGGGATTGCGCCATCGCCGAAACCTGCCAGTGCGAGGACAGCGAACCCATACCAACGCGCGTACACGCAAAGGCCCGGCAAAGGCCATCGCTGGTAAGAAGAAATAGGGCGATAGGAGAGCATTATGGCAAAACAACCTTCACAAGCTCGTGTCAGACGTCGTGAGAAGAAAAACATCACTAATGGTGTCGCGCATGTCAACTCGTCTTTTAACAACACCAAAATCACTATCACAGATGTTCAGGGCAATGCTATTGCGTGGTCATCTGCTGGTGGAATGGGATTTAAGGGATCACGGAAATCAACACCTTATGCGGCTCAGATTGCGGCTGAGGATGCTGGCAAAAAAGCCATTGAACATGGCATGAAAACCATCGATGTTCAGGTTAGTGGTCCCGGTACCGGGCGCGAATCTGCCTTGCGGGCGCTTCAATCGGTAGGCTTTAACATTAGCTCAATCCGTGATGTCACGCCAATCCCACATAATGGATGCCGTCCACGTAAGCGTCGCCGCGTCTAATTAAAACCTGTTTGACGCATTGAAATATTGCCTTTGAACCGATTGACATGGTGATCGGCGGCAAAGATGAAAAAGGAAACTGGCTATGATCGAATTGAACTGGCAGGAACTGAAAAAACCAGAAAAGCGTAACGTTGCTTATGATGAGCATAATAGCAATAAAGTCACCATGACTTTTGATCCATTTGAGCGCGGATTTGGGGTTACTGTTGGCAATGCTTTGCGTCGTGTTTTGCTGTCATCATTACAGGGTGCGGCGATCACGTCGGTTCAGATTCAAGGTGTCTTGCATGAGTTTTCCTCCGTTGCAGGAGTCAACGAAGACATTACTGATATGGTGCTTAACCTCAAAGGCGTTGCGGTTAAAATGTCTGTTGAAGGCCCTAAGCGTCTGCGCCTTAATGCCGAAGGCCCGTGTGTCGTCACCGCTGACATGATTAATCTGGTTAATGGCATTGAGATTATGAACCCTGACCATGTTATCTGCACGCTTGATGATGGTGCTACTCTTGGCATGGAACTGACCGTTGATACCGGAAGCGGCTATGTGCCAGCAAGCGCAAGTAAGCACGAAGACCCGCCAATCGGTTTGATCCCCATTGACGCGATTTACTCGCCAATCCGGCAGGTCGCCTATAAGGTTGAAAATACCCGTGTTGGTCAGCGTACGGATTTTGACAAACTGATCCTGACTGTTGAAACAGATGGCTCTGTTAATCCCGAAGATGCGGTCGCCTTTGCGGCTAGGATTATTCAAGACCAGTTGCAGTATTTCATTAACTTTGAAGAGCCAAAATCCACGCAGGCAAGCGAAGAAGTTGATGACATTCCGTTTAACCGTAACCTGCTTCGCAAGGTTGATGAATTGGAATTATCTGTGCGCTCTGCGAATTGTCTGAAGAACGACAACATTGTTTATATTGGTGACTTGTGTCTGAAAACTGAGCCTGAGATGCTGCGTACACCTAATTTTGGACGTAAGTCACTTAATGAAATCAAGGAAGTCCTACAAGGCATGGGGCTTGAACTTGGAATGGATATCCAGTATTGGCCACCTGAAAATATCGAAGATTTGGTCAAACGTCTGGACGAGCCGTTCTAAGCCACACCCCCCGTTAACTGGAGAAATCACATGCGCCATCGTATATCTGGTCGGAAATTGAACCGCACATCACAGCATCGCCAGATGTTGTTCCGTAACATGTCACAGGCGTTAATTCGGCATGAACAAATCGTTACCACGCTTGCTAAGGCGCGGGAATTGCGGCCTGTTGTTGAAAAGCTGATTACGCTTGGTAAGCGCGGTGATCTGCATGCTCGGCGTCAGGCTTTTGCGCGTCTCCGTGATGATGCAATGACCAGCAAGCTGTTTGAGGTGCTGGGTAAGCGTTATGCTGATCGTAATGGTGGTTATACGCGCATTATCAAGGCGGGGTATCGCTATGGTGATGCCGCCTCTATGGCTGTTATTGAGCTGGTTGATCGAGACGAGGACGCGCGCGGCCTTGGTGACCGACCAGAAGAAGAGATTGAAGCCACAGCATAATCTGCTGATCTTACAAGATATGATCAAAGGCCGGTTTTCATACCGGCCTTTTTGTTTATACTGACACCATGACGCCTAATCATGATGAGCTATTTACCCATAACGCGCCAAGGCCATTGGCTGATATGTTGCGGCCTGATGATCTTGATGCTGTCTTTGGGCAGGATCATCTGCTCAGCAAAGATGGTACGTTGCGCCGCATGGTTGAGGCGGCAAAAGCAGGGCAGCCTTTTCCATCCTTAATTTTCTGGGGTGCGCCGGGAACTGGTAAAACAACGATAGCACGACTTCTGGCTGATGCGATCGGGATGCAGTTTGAGCCTGTATCGGCGGTCTTTGACGGGGTTGCTGATCTGCGCCGTGTTTTCGCTAAAGCTCGTGAAAATCGAGCCGCTGGCCGCAAGACGCTGATGTTTGTTGATGAGGTTCACCGATTTAACAAAGCTCAGCAAGATGGGTTGCTGCCGCATGTTGAGGATGGGCTGGTTACTCTGGTCGGGGCCACCACCGAGAACCCAAGCTTTGCGCTCAATGGCGCGTTGCTATCGCGCTGTCAGGTATTGGTCTTGAACAGGCTTGATGAGCCAGCGCTTAATCAGATTATTGCCCGTGCCGAAAGCCATTATGGTCAAGCACTGCCTATTACTGATGAAGCGCGAGCAATGCTCTGTGCTATGGCTGATGGTGATGGCCGCTATTGTCTCAATACTGTTGAAACGATTATGGCGCAAATCTCCAACGCCTCCCCGATGGCATCTTCAAGTTCATCTGGTGAGTCTGGTGATCTATTATCTGCGGAAGATTTAGGCAAGTTATTATCACAGCGAGCAATGGCCTTTGATCGGGCAGGTGATCAGCATTATAATCTGATGTCAGTGTTGCATAAATCCTTGCGCTCATCGGATGCTGATGCGGCATTATACTGGTTTGCCCGCATGGTTATTGGTGGTGAGGATGTGCATTATATTTTGCGGCGGTTAACCCGATTTGCGGCTGAAGATATTGGTCTTGCTGAGCCTGAAGCGCTACCTCGTGCGATTGCTAGCTGGAATAGCTTTGAGCGTTTGGGTTCACCCGAAGGCGAGCTATCGGTTGCCCAATTAGTGCTTTATCTGGCAACGGCGCCTAAATCCAACGCCATTTATACTGCCTATAAATCGGCTATGCGCACGGCTAAGGAGACAGGTTCACTGGCGCCGCCTGCTCATATGCTGAACGCGCCAACAGGCCTGATGAAAGATTTGGGCTATGGGCAGGGCTATGTTTATGATCATGACACTTCTGATGGGTTTTCAGGACAAAGTGGCTTTCCTGATAATATGCCGCGGCAGAGTTTTTATTTCCCTGCCGAGCGAGGGTTTGAACGTGAGGTCAAAAAACGTCTTCAATGGTGGGCAAAACGGCGCGCCCAAAAAGGGCAACCGGAAGACTATTCCGAAGATGGAACTGACGCTGAAGCCAAAGATGAGGATACATCCAAATGAGCAAAGGCTTTGATTGCTTTGTCGGTATCGACTGGTCAGGGGCAAAAGGGCAATATCATCGCGGAATTCAACTGGCCATGCTGACAGCAAAGTCAGACAGCCCGCAATATATAGAGCCGCCTGATAAGCGCGGCTGGTCGCGGCAGATGGTGATGGATTGGCTACACGCATTAACAGCATCTGGACATCGTGTTCTGGCTGGGTTTGACTTTGCTTTCGCACATCCTTTTGTTGATACTGATAGCTATTTTCCTGACTATGCCAATAGCCCGCAAACCCCTTGTGATTTATGGGCGCTGGTTGACGCGGCAAGTCATCATTTACCGCATCAATATGGTGGCGGCATTTGGCATGATGCGGATTTGCGGCATTATTATAATGCCCCTAAAGGCAAAGATGGGTCAGGCGGCAGAGGATCACGCTTTGCCTCACGCCGCCGTGTGACGGAACAAAACACCAAAACCCGTCACCATAGATCGCCATCACCAACCTTTAATTGTGTTGGGCCGGCGGGTGTCGGGACAGGATCATTAGCTGGCATGCGGATGTTGCATCATTATCAAAACGATATCCATATTTGGCCGATATTCCAAACGCCGCCTGGCGCCGCTGATTTGGTGGTGGTTGAGATATTTCCCTCCCTCTATTTTAAGATGGCAGGGATAACAGATTGGATGAAAGCGGATACGCCGCTGACTGCTCTTAATTCAGCATTGAGCTATTTTGGCGCTAATCATGTTGCGACTATTGCTGATGGGCTTCCTGATCGGGATGATATGGATGCTTTGATATCGGCTGCCGCGCTCAAAGCCTGTCATGATCCGTTGCATATCTTTCCGATATCCCCTGAGTATTATCTAGCGGCTGCATGTGAAGGCTGGATATTTGGCTCATCATGCGATAATAACGGCTGATGATCATCTGGTTAGCCATAGCTTTGGGCGGCGCTTTAGGGGCGCTAACGCGATACGGCGTTAGCCAAGCGGTTATTATGTTAAATGACTCAAATCAGGCAACAGCCCCTTTGGCTACTGTCATGGTGAATGTGATAGGCTCAGGTCTGATGGGGGTTATCTATGGCTATCTATCCGCAGGCGGGATGCTATCCGAGGCATTGCGCGTCTTTTTGATGGTTGGGTTTTTGGGTGCATTAACAACCTTTTCCACGTTTTCCATGGATGTCATGGTGATTATTGATCGCGGCGCTATCTTGCACGCGGTTGTCTATGCGGCGGTTTCGGTGGCAGGATCAGTTTTGATTTTTATGCTGGCGGTGCAAATGATGCGGTCATTTGGTGGAGCCGGCTGATCTGATGTCTGATATACCGCCGATATCTATTACCGTGACCGATCAAGACGCTGATATGCGGCTAGATCGCATGCTCAGGAAACGCTTTCCGGGGTTGACTCAAGGGGTCATTGAAAAGGCACTGAGAACAGGCAAAATCCGTATTGATAGCACTCGCATCAAAGCCTCTTATCGTCTTAAAGCGGATGAGATGATTACCCTGCCAGTAGCCATTGCAGAACACAGCAAAGCGGCATTGGCAACACCGCAAAAATCGTCTGCCAAGCCAGCCTCTAAGGCCTTGATTGCAACATTGCGCGGTGCTGTTATCAGCCAAACGGATGATTATATCGCCATAAATAAACCAAGCGGGCTGGCGGTGCAGGGCGGCACCGGCACGAGTGAGCATGTTGATGGCGGCATTGCCGCTGCCTTTCCTGATGGCAAAAAGCCGCTTTTGGTGCATCGGCTTGACCGTGATACGTCAGGTGTCCTGGTGCTGGCCAAACATGGCCGTGCTGCGCGCCAATTGGCTAAAGGGTTTCAGTCCCGTCACCATGGCAAGATATATCTGGCTTTAGTTGCTGGCCGTCCGAAAGAGTTGGCTGGGGTGATCAAGGCGCCGTTAATCAAATCCGGCAGTCATGGTAATGAAAAAATGGTGGTTGATGATATGCGCGGTGATCATGCGGAAACGATATTTGAATGTCTTGATAGCATTGGCGGCAAAGTCTCATTGATGCAACTTGAGCCGCTTACTGGACGCACACATCAATTACGCGCTCATATGATTGCCCTTGGCTGTCCGATCTTGGGTGATGGCAAATATGGTGGGGCAGATGCCTTCCCTAACGCGCAAGTGACCCGTCTTTGTCTGCATGCGGCTAGACTTGATTTAGCTGATGAGCCGCCAATTATTGCTGATCTGCCACATGACTTGGCTGCGATCATGACATTTTTTGACTTTGATCCATTGGCGGTGATGGATATGATTAGACATAAATAGGCAGGTGGATAGATATGGTTGCGGCGGCAAAACGGTTCTGGAAAACAACAAACGTCATCACAACAGATGACGGATGGATGATTGCCCTTGATGGCAGAAACGTCAAGACCCCTGCAGGCAGACCGGTTGCGCTCGCAAGCCAGAAACTTGCTGATGCGGTGGCTGATGAATGGCAAGCGCAAGAAGACAACATTAATCCTGCTACGATGCCGCTTTTCCGCTATGTCGTCACGGCCATTGATCGGGTCACTCCGCAACGCCCTGATATCATCAGCCAGCTCGTCGGGTTTAGCGGTAATGATATGCTATGCTACCGTGATCCTGATCAAATGGAACTGGCCAATGAACAGCTCAGGCGATGGGGGCCATTGCTTGATTGGGCTGATGAGACATATGACATAAAGCTGGAAACCGGCACAGGTATTTTGCCGATCAAGCAATCTGCTGATACCTTATCAAGGGCTAATCAGCTGCTGGCAGAAAAAGATGATTTCCGTCTCGCTGGCTTATATAATTTGATTAGCCTAAGTGGGTCATTTATTATTGGTATCGCCATAGAACAAGGACGGCTTATTCCGCAAGATGGCTTTGAGCTAGCCTTTTTAGATGAGCTATGGCAGTCAAAAAAATGGGGTAGCGATAGCGAAGCCGAAGATAGACGGCAAATAATAAAACAAGATATGATAGAGGCAACATCATATCTGTCGTTACTGCTTTAACAAAAAGATATCGCGCCTATCATGCGAAACTAAAGGAGCCTGATCATGACGTCACCAAATGTTACGATGCTTGAAAATAATCGCGCCGCCGCCCGACTTGGTGGTGGTGAGAAGCGGATTGATACCCAGCATAGCAAGGGTAAGCTGACGGCAAGAGAACGGCTTGAGATTCTGCTTGATCCGAACAGTTTTGAAGAATGGGATATGTTTGTTGAACATCGCTGTACTGATTTCGGGATGGCGGAACAGACTATCCCCGGTGATGGTGTGGTCACGGGATATGGCCAGATCAATGGCAGACCAGTTTTTGTCTTTAGTCAGGATTTCACGGTGCTTGGTGGGTCTTTATCTGAAACCCACGCCGCGAAAATTGTCAAAATCATGGATCAGGCCATGAAAACCGGTATTCCTGTTATCGGGCTTAATGATTCTGGGGGCGCCCGTATTCAGGAAGGCGTGGCGTCTTTAGGCGGCTATGCGGAGGTTTTTCAAAGAAATGTTGATGCCTCAGGAGTTGTCCCCCAAATCTCTGTGATCATGGGGCCATGTGCGGGCGGGGCTGTTTATTCGCCAGCAATGACGGATTTTATTTTCATGGTTGAGGGCTCATCCTATATGTATGTGACCGGGCCCGATGTTGTTAAAACCGTCACTCACGAAGATGTCAGCCATGAGGACCTTGGCGGCGCTAGCACCCATGCCAAAAAATCAGGTGTCGCGCATAAAGCCTATGCCAATGATGTTGAGGCGCTGATGGGGGTCAGGACGCTGATGTCGTATTTGCCGCAATCATGTGATGATAAAGCGCCAGAGATAGCGACTGATGATCCGATTACCCGCAAAGCCCCAGCCCTTGACCGCATAATTCCGGCAAATCCTAATCAGCCGTATAACATGAAACATGTGATCAGTCATATTATTGATGATGACAGTTTTTTTGAGATTCATCCTGATTTTGCTGGCAATATTATCACTGGCTTTGCCCGCATGGGCGGCCAGAGCGTTGCTATCATTGCCAATCAGCCGATGGTTCTAGCCGGATGTCTTGATATCAATGCCTCACGCAAGGCGGCACGGTTTGTTCGCTTTGCTGATGCCTTCAATATTCCCCTGATGACCTTGGTTGATGTCCCCGGATTTATGCCCGGAACAGCTCAGGAATATGGCGGTATTATCGCACATGGGGCGAAGTTACTTTTCGCCTATGCTGAGGCTAATGTCCCGAAAGTGACCTTGATCACGCGCAAGGCATATGGCGGTGCCTATGATGTCATGTCGTCAAAACATTTGCGCGGTGATGTTAATTACGCATGGCCAACTGCTGAGATTGCGGTGATGGGATCAGAAGGGGCGGCACGCATCATCTTTCGGGCTGATAGTGATGATCCGGAAAAGCTGAAACAGCGTTCTGATGATTATCGGGCGAAATTTGCAAATCCCTTTATTGCTGCCAAGCGCGGCTATATTGATGATGTGATCATGCCCAATAATTCGCGGTTTCGATTGGCACGGGCGCTAAATATGCTGAAAGGCAAACGCGCCAGCCGACCGCAACGCAAGCATGATAACCTGCCATTATAGAGTGAGGAGATTTTAGATGTTTAACAAAATCCTCATTGCTAATCGTGGTGAAATTGCTTGCCGGATTATTCGCACCGCCCAAGCCATGAATATCAAAACTGTTGCGGTATACTCGGACGCTGATGCGAATAGCAATCATGTGATCATGGCGGATGAGGCGGCTTGGATTGGCCTGCCGCCATCAGCGGAAAGCTATCTTGATGCTGAGGCGATTATCGCGGCGGCAAAAGCGACAGGGGCTGAGGCTATCCACCCGGGCTTTGGGTTTTTGTCTGAAAATGCACAATTTGTTAGCGCTGTTGAAAAGGCAGGGCTAGCTTTTATCGGCCCCGGCGCTGAAGCTATTCAGCTAATGGGGGATAAAATCACCTCCAAGATTTTGGCCGAAAAAGCTGGCGTATCTATCGTCCCCGGAACCGAGGGCGCGGTGAGTGATGTTGATGTCGCGGCCAAGGCAGCGATTGATATTGGCTATCCTGTGATGATTAAGGCATCGGCGGGTGGCGGCGGTAAGGGCATGCGGATTGCTCATGATGAGGATGAATTGCGCGAAGCCATGCCGCAAGCCCAGAATGAGGCACGCGCATCATTTGGCGATG
>MDTB01090428.1_pt1 | contig 21575 bp, 22 predicted proteins | sample 811161 | NCBI WGS metagenome assembly MDTB01 (sample SAMN05326650, study PRJNA326480) | marine metagenome | isolation source: seawater | place: Mediterranean Sea | collected 2009 | reverse complement strand
TGCCCGAGTGGTGGAATTGGTAGACACAAGGGACTTAAAATCCCTCGATAGAAATATCGTGCCGGTTCAAGTCCGGCCTCGGGTACCATATACTAAATAGCATAAGTTAAATAATATGGATATTTATAATCAAGCCTTAGCTACCTAATATAATTATGTTGTTAGATAAATTATGAATATAAAAAAATACTTTATTGAGTTAGCAGGGATTTAAATTTTATTTATAGGATTATTGGATTTTAAGTTTCATATATGGAGATTAATATTCAAACACGTATAATAAAAAATAAGATAATCCATACCTCAAAATAAATCTTATGCTTAATAATGAAATAGATAAAGACAGTGAAAAAAGACTAATACTTAATAAAAATATTCACTATATATTTTTATTATGAAAGCTGTAATTTTAGCTGGTGGTTATGGAACCCGCATTTCTGAGGAAACTTCTTTAAAACCTAAGCCAATGATTGAAATAGGTTCTAAACCTATCCTATGGCATATTTTAAAACTTTACTCTAACCATGGAGTAAATGATTTCATAGTCTGTTGTGGGTATAAGGGCTATCAAATTAAAGAATATTTTGCAAATTACTACCTTCATCAATCAGATGTTACATTTGATATGCAAAAAAATAATAAGATAACTTTTCATGATGAAAGGGCTGAACCCTGGAAAGTTACTTTAGTTGATACTGGTGAAGATTCTATGACAGGGGGCAGGCTGAAAGCTGTTTCAAAATATTTAAAGAATGAAGATTATTTTTGTATGACTTATGGGGACGGATTAAGTGATATTGACATATCAAAATCAATTGAATTCCATAAATCTCATGGAAAGCTAGCAACAATAACTGCTGTTCATGCTCCAGGGAGATTTGGAATGTTAGATATTAACAAGAGCGGAGCTATTAATAGTTTTGTTGAAAAACCAAAAGGAGATGGGTCTAGAATTAATGGAGGTTTTTTTGTTCTATCACCAAAAGTGCTAGATTTAATTGATTCTCATAAATGTGTATGGGAAAAAGAGCCTCTTGAGTCTTTGGCATCAGAAAATGAATTAATTGCATATATACATGATGGTTTTTGGCAACCCATGGACACACTTAGAGATAAGATTTATTTAGAACAATTATATGAATCAAATAATGCTCCGTGGGTAAAATGGTAGTTTTATAAATAAAGATGAACAAAGATTTTTGGAAAGGTAAAAAAGTTTTTATAACCGGTCACTCTGGATTTAAAGGTAGTTGGCTATCATTATGGCTTAGTTCACTTGGATCAAGCGTAATGGGTTATTCATTGCCACCTCCATCTAGCCCAAATATGTTTAGCTTAATTAACCTATCTGATAATGTTGAATCAGTTTTTGGAGATATTAACAACTATCAAAATTTATATAATCATATAAAAGGTTTTCAGCCTGATATTGTATTTCATATGGCTGCCCAGCCGCTTGTTAGGTATTCATATGATAATCCTTTGGAAACATATAATACGAATGTTATTGGTACAGCAAATTTATTAGAAGCAATAAAAAAAATAGCTAATACAAGGGTCGTCATCAACATAACTACTGATAAATGTTATGAAAATAATGATGATATTAGATCATTTGCTGAGAGTGATCCACTGGGAGGAAATGATCCCTATAGCAGCAGCAAAGCATGTTCTGAATTGGTTACACATGCTTATAGAAATTCTTACTTTTCAAAAACCAATTACCCAGAACACCGAACTGCTATTGCCTCTGTAAGAGCTGGCAATGTTATTGGTGGAGGCGATTGGTCTAAGGATAGGATAATTCCTGATATTATAAAATCTATTGAAGAAAATCGGCCTTTGCTTATAAGGAACCCAAATGCGACTAGACCATGGCAACATGTCTTGGAGCCACTTAGTGGCTATATTCTACTTGCAGAAAAATTATTTTATGATGGTGTAAATTATTCAGAAGCTTGGAATTTTGGACCAAATAAAGATTGTTCGATATCAGTTTTGGATTTAGTAAAAAAACTAGATTCTATTTGGGATAAAAAAATACTGTGGGAGATTGATAATGGAGTTCATCCAAAAGAGTCTCATTTTTTACAATTGGATATTTCAAAAGCACAACAAAAATTATCTTGGAATCCTGTTTTAAGCATTAAAGACACACTTAGCTTAATAGTAGACTGGTCAGAGGCATATAAATCAGAGAAAAACATGAAAGAATATTCAATAAAACAGATAAGAGAATACGAATCCTATGCTCAATAGTTGGTATGGGATACGCAGGACTTTCAATTGCTGCGTTACTTGCAAAAAAAATGAATTTATCTATTGCTATACCAACATATAATAGATCTAAGGAACTTAACTCCCTCCTCAAGAATTTATCAAATCAAATTAATGAATGCGTTCAACATAAGAATAAGATTGAAATCGTCATTTCTGATAACTGCTCAAATGATAATACAAAGGAAGTAGTTAAAAAATTTATTGAGCTTAACCCAAAATTAAATATTTCATATTATATTCATAATAAGAATTATGGTCTTGATGTAAACATACATAGATCTATTGAATCTTCAGTTGGAAAATATGTTTGGATAATTGGTGATGACGATAGGCTTAAGGATCATGCAGTTTTGAATGTTTTCAATGCATTGAATATTGCTAAAGATTATTCATTTTGCTTTGTAAATTATGATATAAATGTTAACGGCAAAATATTATTAAATAATAATATAAAAAATGAAACATTCCCTATTAAAGGGGAAGAAATGTTTATGAAAACAGGCTTTTCTAGCTCTTTTATTTCCTCCAACATTTTTAATAAAGCAGCATGGAAAAAACAGAATTTCGAAAAATATTTTAATACTAATTGGTATCATTTTTTTGCTTCAAGAGATATTGTAATCGATACAGATACCTTAATTATTGGACAACCTCAAATTACTCAAACAGGGCTTGATATTTTTCATTCAAGGAGTGAAAAGAAAAATGAAAATGATAAGGAAGGATTGGAATTTTATATAAGTGCTCATATTAAATTTTTGAGTTTTGTATTTTCTTTAAGTAATTATGGATATCCAAAACATGTAATTAAAACTGCAAAAAAAATTGGAAAAAAAGACAATCTAAGACAAATTATCTATTACAAGTTGACAAGAGACACGTATTCTTTTGATCAAATCCTATTAATTATTAATAAAATGAGAGAGTTTTTTGGCTTGAATATTATTTTTTGGTTTATTCATGTTCCACTCCTTTTACTCCCAAAATTTATTATAAAAGGCATATACGAGGCCTTCTTACCAACCTATCATATTCTTAAAAAATATTATTTAAATTTTCGTTAAAATAACGTCTTTAACTATTTTTTTTTGATACTTTTATTTATAAAAATGTCTGAGCTATTTTAATTAAGTTATAATTATTTATTGATAAAAAAAAATCATATATAAAGAGAATGGATAAAAATACAGATGAATTTCTTGATCTCAAGGATCTGATAAAAATAATATTTAATTCAAAAATTATTATTTTTACATTAACCTCTATATCTATCCTAACCTCCATAATAATTTCCTTATCTATAAAGAATTTATATACATCAGACACTGTTTTAGAAGTTCGCAAGAAGGATGACACTTCTTCTTCATTGAACCAATATAGCGAATTAGCAGCTCTTGGAGGAATTGACATTCCCACAAACACCGGTACTAATAGAGGAGTACTAGCCATACAGATTATCAATTCAAGAGATTTTTTTGAAAGTTTATTAGATAAGTATGAACTTAAAGCTCAAATTATGGCATCAAAAGATTTCGATCCCTCAACAGGTCAAATTATTTATGATAAAAGAATATACGATGAAGATAAAAAAATATGGACTAGAAAAGTTAGGCAACCACTAAAGTCAGAACCACATTTAATCGAAGTCCATAAAAAATTTCTTAAAGATATTCTTTCTGTATCTCAAAACAAAAAAACAGGTTTTATAACAATATCTGTAACACATCACTCACCTATTTTTGCAAAAGATTTATTAGACATAATAGTTAGAGAAATTAATGAATCTTACAGAATTAGAGATCTTAATGAAGCAAGGGGCTCTATAGCCTTTCTTCAAAATCAAATTCCTAAATATCAATTGATAGGAAATAAAAATGTTATATTTTCTCTAATGGAAAAACAAATAAATACTCAGATGATGGCTGAAATCCAAGAAGATTATTTGCTGATGGTGATAGATAGTCCATTTATACCAATTAAAAAATCATGGCCAAGTAGAATTTTAATTCTTATAGTTGGCAGTTTTGTAGGGTTTATCACAAGTATTTTATTTGTAATACTAAGGTTCAAATTCAAAACTGAAAATGATTAAAAATGAAAATTGAAAAAGCCTCTCTAGTAACTGGAGGATTTGATCCAATACATTCGGGTCACATATCATATTTAAAAAATGCAAAAAAGCTATGCGGATTCTTAATTGTTGGCCTTAACTCTGATAGATGGCTTAAAAGAAAGAAAGGCTATTCTTTCATGCCCTATGCTGAAAGGGAAAATATTCTAAAAAATTTTAAATTTGTAGATCAAGTTATTCAATTTAATGATGATGATGATTCTGCTTCTGATGCAATATCCAAAGCTTTAGATATTTCTCAGCATATAGTATTTGCAAATGGTGGGGATAGATTAATAGATAACATACCTGAATTTACTGATTTTGGAAAAAATAAAAATGTAGAATTTGTATTTGGTGTAGGGGGATCAAATAAAATAAATAGTAGCTCATGGATAATAGATGAGTTTATTAAAAATAAAAACTTATCTATGGATGATCGCAATTATGATATTCTAAAAATTGAAGCCCCATGGGGACATCATGACACTATAGTTGATCATCCAAAATATAAATTAAAACAACTTTTCGTAAAACCTGGGTCAAAGTTAAGCTTGCAATACCATCATCATAGATCAGAGCATTGGATTGTTACTCATGGGGTTGCTACAGTTCAATTGGGTGATAATGAAATGATACTAGAGGAGGGAGAATATATTTTCATTCCTCAAGGTGAAAAACATAGGATATCAAATAATTCAAATGATGATTTAATTATTGTAGAAATACAAAATGGAGATATCCTTGAGGAATCAGATATAGTTAGAATTGAAGATAGTTTTGGAAGAAAATAAAAATGAAAAAAGCATTAATAACTGGAATTACTGGTCAAGATGGTGCCTATTTAGCTGAACTTTTACTTGAAAAGGGTTACGAGGTTCACGGAATAAGAAGAAGAGTTTCATTATTCAATACAGATAGAATCGACCATTTATATCAAGATCAACATTTAGATAACACAAAACTATTTCTTCATTATGGTGATATGACTGACACAAGCTCAATAGTGAGGATACTAAAACAAGTTGAACCTGATGAAATATACAATTTAGCTGCTCAATCTCATGTTGGAGTAAGTTTTGAAGAGCCAGAATATACTGCAAATTCAGATGCATTAGGAGCACTCAGAGTTCTTGAGGGTATAAGATTGCTTGGTCTTGAAAAGAAAAGTAAATTTTATCAAGCAAGCACTAGTGAACTTTATGGCATGGTCCAAGAAATACCCCAAAGTGAAAAGACGCCTTTCTATCCAAGAAGTCCTTATGGGGTTGCAAAACTATATGCATACTGGATAACTGTAAACTATAGAGAGGCATATAATATTTATGCCTGCAATGGAATTTTATTTAATCATGAAAGCCCAATTAGAGGCGAAACATTTGTTACTCGAAAAATAACAAGAGCACTATCAAGAATTAAATTAGGAATGCAAGATACATTGTATCTTGGTAATTTAGATGCATTAAGAGACTGGGGTCATGCTAGAGAGTACGTTGAAATGCAGTGGTTAATGCTTCAACAAGAATCTCCAGATGACTTTGTAATTGCAACTGGAAAACAATATAGCGTAAGAGATTTTGTAAATACGGCATGTAAAAATCTTAATATTAATATTAAGTGGGATGGCAAAGGGGTGAATGAAGTTGGTATTGATGAAAATGGAAAAAAAATCATTCAAGTTCATCCAGACTATTTTAGACCTACTGAAGTAGAAACGTTGCTTGGTGATGCTTCAAAAGCAAAGAAAAAGTTGGGATGGAAAACAAAAATTTCTTTTGAAGATTTGGTTAAAGAGATGACACTTGCAGACCTAGAAGATGCAAAAAAAGATAAGATAGTTGTGGATTCAGGATATTCTATATTCAGTAGACCAGATTAGTTTTTAATAAAACTAATGTTTAAAATTTTAACATCGCTTTTACTCAGGTTTTCAGGCGCCATAGCAAAATTTGTTTTAACACTTTATCTTGCAAAATTTTTATCCCCCCAGGATTTGGGGGAAATAGCTCTTTTAATTGCACTTGTTACTATATCCACCCAGATTATAGGCATGGATGTTCACTACTTCAATTCAAGAATTATTTCTTCTGGTAGCAAAACCATTGCATCAAATACTATTAAGTCTCAAATGTTTCTACATTTAATTTCATACATATTTTTGATACCTTTTTTATCTTTTCTGGTATATATAGGTTTTTTAAAAACTAGCTTCTTTTTTTTTAATCTTGGTAATAATTATTTTTGAACATTTGAGTATTGAGATCACAAGATTTTTACAATTTATATTAAGACCAAACACAGGAGCATTGATATTATTCATTAGAAATGCATTATACGTAATAATTTTTATATCAATTTCATTATCTGATAAAAAATATCTGTCTATAGATTTTCTTTTAGTTTCATGGACTTTTTCAATATTTATAGCATTTTTATTAGGCATTTTTTTTATTAGAGACTATTTACTTTTGCAATTATCAAAGACCAATAAAGATTTATCATATTATCTTGATCTAATAAAAAGATCTTCACCATTTCTTATATCTTCAACTTTCTTTATGCTTCTTCAATTTTTAGATAGATTTGTTTTAAATTATTTTGATGGGGAATATTTGGTGGGAATACTTTTCTTTTATGCTGGTATCGCTACTTCAATTCATCTATTTGCAAACTATACTGTTGGCGTATTCCATGGACCAATAGCTATTAAAAAATTTAGGAATGAAGGGGTTGATAGTTACTTAAAAGAAAAAAAAATTATGATCAATAGATCTGTCATTGCTGTGGTAGTTGCGCTTGTTTTAGCAATTACTTTGATTGAGCCACTTATAGAATATGTTGGAAGAGTAGAGTACATAGATTATATTAATATATTTTATATTTTTTTATTAGCACAAGTTTTGCTTGTTATTTCTGATTTTTTTCAACTTGATTTATATGTTAGAAATTTTGATAAAGCAATCATGAAGGCTTCTATTTCTGCGGGAATTTTTGCTTTTATTTTTCAAATAATACTTGTTAAAAACTTTAGTATTTATGGAGCTGCAACAGCAACTACCATAGGAGTAATAATGCTAACCATCTTTAGATACATATTTTACAAATATGATATTAAGAAAAATCCCGACTCCAAGTTGGAAATAAAATTTAAAGAAAATGAATAAAAATAGACGATATATATCTTAATGTATCATTAAAATAAAGTTATCATAAGTATATGGCTATATTACAAAATAAATCTGTTTTAATAACTGGTGCCGATGGTTTTATTGGTTCACATTTATCAGAAATGTTGGTCAATGAAGGTTGTAAGGTTAAAGCATTATCTCAATACAATTCTTTTAATAATTGGGGATGGCTAGAGTCTATTGATAACCTTGAAAATATAGAGGTTTTAAGCGGGGATATAAGAGATTCAAAATATTGTGATCATATAACTGAGAATGTTGATTATATTTTTCATTTGGCTGCTCTAATAGCTATCCCATATTCATATGTTGCACCTGAAAGCTATGTTGATACCAATATAAAAGGCACATTAAATATCTGTCAGGCAGCTCTTGATAATAAAGTAGAAAAGATAATACATACTTCGACAAGTGAGGTATACGGTACTGCTGAATATGTGCCTATTGATGAAAGTCACCCATTGCAACCTCAGTCACCATACAGCGCTTCAAAGATTGGGGCTGATGCTATGGCGATGAGTTACTTTAACTCATTTGAATTACCCTTAGTCATAGCAAGACCTTTCAATACATATGGTCCCAGGCAATCAGCTAGAGCAGTTATTCCATCTATAATAAGTCAGTTAGCTGAAGGTAAGGAAGAGATTCTTGTTGGAGATTTATCACCCACCAGAGATTTTAACTATGTTGAAGATACATGTAGGGGTTTTATAGAATTAGCAAAACATGAATCAGCTATAGGGCAAACTATAAATATTGGATCAAATTATGAAATATCTATCCGAGATACATTCAATTTGATAGCAGAAATAATGGATAAAAAAGTTAGCTTCAAAGAAGACCTTCAAAGGAAAAGGCCAAAGAATTCTGAAGTTTTTAGGTTGTGGTGTGATAACAATAAAATGCAAAAACTAACAGGATACAAACCTAAATATAGCATCAAAGAGGGGTTGGAAAAGACAATTGAATGGTTTTTAGATCCGAAAAACTTAGAGAAATATAAGTCTGATATTTATAATATCTAACTGATGAGAAATTCACTTATCACATTTATAAGAGATTATTACAAAACAAAAGACACAATACCCCTTCATGCTCCAGTTTTTAGAGGTAATGAATCTTTATATGTTGAAAACACAATAAAATCTACCTTCGTCTCAAGTGTTGGCTCTTATGTAGATGGGTTTGAAAAAGATATCATGAACTACACAAATAGTAAGTCAGCAGTAGCAGTTGTAAATGGAACTTCAGCTCTTCATTTAGCTCTGAAGATAAAAGGTGTAAAAGAGAATGATTTTGTTATAACTCAGGCATTAACTTTTGTCGCAACGTGTAATGCAATTAAATATTGTGGTGCTAATCCTATATTTGTAGATGTTGATAAAGAAACAATGGGAATGTGTCCCAAAGCACTAGAAGATTGGCTTGATGAGTTTGCATGTATAGATGAAAAAGGAGTCTGTAAGTTAAAATCAAAAAACAAAAATATAAGTGCTTGTATCCCAATGCATACATACGGATTTCCTGTAAAAATAATAGAAATTAAAAAAATATGCAAAAAATGGAATATCTCTCTTATCGAAGATGCTGCAGAGTCTCTCGGAAGTTTTTATAGAAATAAACACACTGGAACATTTGGTGATATTGGAACTTTAAGCTTTAACGGTAATAAAATTATTACCACCGGCGGCGGTGGAATGATTTTAACAAATAAAAAAACCGGTAAATATGCTAAACACATTTCGACAACAGCAAAAATACCACATAAATATAAATTTGATCATGATGAGTTAGGATATAACTATAGAATGCCAAATATAAATGCAGCACTTGGTTGCGCTCAGTTAGAATTAATAGAAGATTTCGTTGAAAATAAAAGAAAGTTAGCATCCTGTTACATGAGCATTTTTGAAAACAGTGAATATACTTTTTTTAAAGAGCCTCAATCAACTAGGTCAAATTATTGGTTAAATTGCATAATATGTCCATCTAGAAAGGCAAGGGATAATTTATTAGATTTTACTAATAAGAAAAAAATTAATACAAGACCGATTTGGACTTTAATGAATAAATTACCAATGTTTAGTGATTCTATATCTGGAGATTTAAAAAATTCTTTATGGTTTGAAGAAAGAGTAATAAATCTTCCTAGTAGTGTAAATTAATATATGAAATCAAAATATTCAAAAGAATTAAAAAATTTAATTCTAATTGGCGCCGGCGGTCATGCTCGATCTTCTATTGATGTCATTGAAGATAGCAATGGATATAATATTTTAGGACTAATTGGTAAAACTAATGAAATTGGAAGACAGGTGATGGGTTATTCTGTTATAGATGACGATAATGATCTTGCAAAAGTAATAAGCTCTCTTGAAAATAAGCATGGTGATTTAGAAGGAATAATAACTGTTGGCCAGATAAAATCTTATGAGGCAAGAGCAAGTTTATATAAAAAGCTTTTAGATTTAAAAAAAGTTTCTAAAGCAATTATTTCATCTAGATCATATGTATCTCGTTCAGCAGAAATTTTAAAAGGAACAATGATTTTTCATGGAGTTATTGTTAATGCAAATGCAAGGATAAAAGAAAATACAATAATTAATTCAAAAGCCCTCATCGAGCATGATTCCCAAGTGGGTTCTCATTGTCATATATCCACAGATGTTACTATTAATGGAGGTGTATTAGTAGGTAACGGCACTTTCATAGGAAGTGGATCAATTATTAAAGAGGGTGTAAAAATTGGTTCAAACTGCATAATTGGAATGGGGCAAAAAATTATGAATGACATTGAGGATAATACAATTTATAAATAATATGACAATTATAATAGGTGAAGCAGGCGTAAATCATAATGGAGATATTCAAACAGCCAAGGAATTAATAAACGTAGCAAAGGAAAGTGGATGTGATTATGTAAAATTTCAGACATTTGCTGCAAGCCGTCAAGCTAAAAAAGATACTAAAAAAGCACTATACCAAGTTAATGCAACTGGAAATACTGAATCACATTATGAAATGCTTGCTAGATTAGAGTTAACAAAAAGCATGCATATTGACCTGATAAACTATTGTAAAAAAGTTGATATCCAATTTTTATCAACTGGTTTTGATATTGAATCAGTCGAATTGTTGCATGAATTAGGAATAAGGTTATTTAAAATTCCTTCAGGAGAGATAACAAATTTTCCTTATTTAAAAAAAATAGCAGAACTTAATGAAAAAGTTATTTTATCAACTGGTATGTCAACAATTTCTGATATTGATCAAGCTTTAAAAGTATTGAATAGATTTGGGACCAGGAAAGATAACATATCTATACTTCATTGTACCTCAGCCTACCCTGCTGAAATGGAAGATGTAAATCTGAATGCAATGAAAAATATTGGTAAAGAATTTGATATAGATTATGGCTATTCTGATCACTCTAATGGAATTGAAATACCAATAGCAGCAGTAGCTCTTGGAGCGAAAATTATTGAAAAACATTTTACACTAGATAGAAACATGGAAGGACCTGATCATGCAGCTAGTCTTGAGCCTCATGAGTTAAATAGTATGGTCAAAGCTATTAGGAATATTGAGAAATCACTGGGTGATGGTAAAAAGAGAGTAATGCCAAGTGAACAAAAAAATATAAATATTGCTAGAAAATCTATAGTTGCAAGTAAAAATATAAAAAAAGGTGAAATTTTTACAAATGAAAATATCACAACAAAAAGACCTGGAAATGGAATATCTCCAATGCGATGGGAAGAGATCATTGGTACAAAATCAAAACATAATTTTATTAAAGACGACCTAATAACTTCATAAATCTAAGTTAATCTTTGTAAGAATTTTTAAATTAGGTTATGCTTCTTTTTCTAACATAAATCATTTTTAAATATGGAAATAAATTTAAATTTTTTTAAAGAAGTTTTTATAAATAGCATAAATCTTAGTGAAAAAGATGCAGAAAATTTACAGTTAGAATCTATGTTTGAGGAAGTTCCTGGCTGGGATTCTTTAGGGCATATGAGAATTATTGCTGAATTAGAATCTCAATTAAATGTAGAGTTTGAGCTAGATGAAATCATCGGAGTTGATACAGTAGATAAACTTATTCAAATGTGTCTAACTAAGAAATAAATAGACTTATTAACATATGTCTCTAATCTCAGAAACTTCAATAAAGAATTTTAGGGAAAATCCAAACAAAATATTTTTTTATGACGAGTATGACAATACGCTTAATGGAGAAGGCTGCTTAAGAAAGATTTATACTATTTTAAATTTCATTAGTGAAAATAAAATAGATAATATTGGTATTAACTCTCGAAATAATATTATGTGGCCGCTTTGGTATATTGCAGCAGATTTTGCATGCGACAATATATATATATTCAATTCAAAAATTTCTGAAAAAGCTAATCAAAAAATTAAATGTGATTACGATATTAAATATATAGTTTCAAATCTAATATCAGAAGATATTGATAACAATATTGAATATAATGACCTAAATTTTGATCTAAAAAGCAAAGGCTTAACTAATGTTCTTTTTACTTCAGGCACAACATCTACCCCAAAGGGAGTAATTCTGAGCAGTTCTTCATTTATTCATGTTGCTAAAACTTTATCAAGTGAACTAACTCAGAATGTAAATGATACTGAGTTATTATCAATGCCTTTTGAGCACTCATTCGGTCTTGTTAGACTTAGGTGTGTTTTATTATCAGGTTGCTCAGCATTAATAACTGATGGCCTTAAAAATTTTCCTAAAATATATCAATTTTCAACTTGCAATAATCTTACAGGATTATCTTTTGTTCCTGCAGCTCTGGAAATTGTTAAAGCTATGCTAAGAAATAAGGCTAAAGATTTTGCAAAATTAATCAGATATGTAGAAATTGGGAGTAGTGCTTTGTCATTAGAAACCTCTGAGTGGCTAAAAGAGAATTTTGCAAATACAAAAATTATTCATCATTATGGAATGACTGAAGCATCTAGATCATTTCTGAAGCCCTATGACATAGAACTAAATAAAAATTTTGATAAGTGGATTGGCTACCCAATTCAAGGTCTTGATTACAAAATTTCTTATAAATCGAAAAATGATGAACAGGGAGAGCTTTATGTCAAAGGCAAGAATCTATTTACCTCATATCTAGATGTTTCATTAAATAAAACAAAAATAGAAGCAGGTTGGCTAAAAACTGGTGATATATGTTGTGAGATAAAAAATAAAATTTTCCTAGTCGGAAGAACCGATAATCAGATTAATATTGGAAGTGAAAAAATTCAAGCTGAATATATAGAATCAATAATAGAAAACATATATCTAGTTGAAGAGTGTATTTGTTTCGGGACAGAAAATTCAATTATGGGAGCTCAGTTATGCTGTATTGTTAAATTAAATAAATTTGAAGAAGAAAATACATTCATGATTGAGCTAAATTCAGTATTAAAAAAACATTCACCCATATACAAACCATCAATTTTAAAAGTTGTCATGGATATACCTCTTACATCAGTTGGTAAAAAAGTTAGGGATATTAATAAACTTAAGAGTTATTTGGAATGAGCTTTCAGATTTTTAACAAAACCGTTGGATTTGGTCCAAAATCTTATTCGTTGATAAATAAGAAGGGTGTCAAAAATGCAATTATATTTACAGGAATAAGTACAGATTATTCGAAAGTTATTTTAAGAATTTCTAAAATATTGCCTGAATGTAAAATCAAACATATTAAAATTGGTAATGAAAGAAGTTCAAATGAAGAGTTAAATTCTTATGTTAAAAATATACAAAATGATGAAATTTCTTTAATTTTTGCTATTGGAGGAGGATCAATAATTGATTATGTTAAGCAAATATACCTTATTAGCTCAGATAATATTAAACATAACTTAGAATTAGTTGTTATTCCTTCAAAGATTGGATCAGGTGCTGAATCTTCGATTGCAACAATTCTTAATATTAATAAAAAAAAGATTATCTCAGTAAACGATAATTCACTGCCAAATGGAGTTATTTACGATACAGAATTATTTTCAAAATTAGATAATGATCAGATTTTACTTGGGGCCATTGATGCTATAACTCATTGCATTGAATCTAAAACATCAATTTTGTCTAATCATTACTCAGATTTCTTAGCCCAATCTTCTCTCTTTCATTTTTCTTTATTTATAAAGAAAATAGATTTAGAGTCTGAAAAAAAATTTTCTAATGATATTCTTTATAAATTTTGTATGCTGTCTTTTAACGGTGGTCTAGCTCAAAGCAAGACTGGAGCAGGTATGTGCCATGCTTTAGCTCATGCAGCTGAGGAAATAACTGGTTTATCTCATTCTATGTGCGTAGCATATTTCCTAAAACCAACTTTGAAATATCTTAGTGAGTTGAAACAAAATTTCTTTGATGAATTCTCAGAAGAAATTGAAATTGGTATATTTAGAATTCTTGATCGCTTAAACAAGTTTTATGACTTTACTGTTTTAGATCAACTAGTTTCAGATACTAAAAAATTAGATTTACTTATTGAAAAAGCAGCCCATGATTCATGTTGGAGACTTTTCTATAAAAAAATAGACATAGATTTATTAAAGAATTCTTTTTGATTATAATAAGAAATGGAATTACAAAAAAAAATTAATGAACTCCTTGAGCTAGACCCTTACAATCTTCCAGAAAAGAAAAAAAAACAGAAATTATTAGATATCTTATTGCATCAACTAGATTACCATTTAAATAATTGTGAGCCATATAAACTTTGGTACAAAAGAAATAATTTCAAAGGTCTAGATCAAATTACTTCAATTGAAGAGATTCCATTTGTACCAAGTTCAGTGTTTAAACATCTAGATTTAAGAACTGGGCAAACTAAGTCAAAGAAAGTTCAGTCAAGTGGCACAACTTCTAAATATAAAAGTAAAATATTTCTAGACAGCCAAACTTCTAAAAATCAAGTTTTAGCTTTATCAAAGATTCTATCTTCAAATATTGGAAAAAAAAGGAAAACTTTCTTTATATGCGATGTTGAGCCAGGCTTCCAAAGCAAAACAGACATATCTTTATCTGCAAGATTTGCTGGAATGTCTGGGTATTTATTGGCCGCAAAAAATAGATATTATTTACTGAAGTATGATGAAAAAGGAAATGTAATTTTTAATGATGATTCCATAAAAATTCTTAAATTAAGTCAAGATGAAGAGGTTGTGCTGATAGGCTACACATATATGATTTGGGAACATTTTATTAATAATTCAATATCTAAATTTAAATTAAATTTAAATGAAAAAACAAAGTTGATTCATTTTGGAGGATGGAAAAAATTAGCTAATAAACAAATCGATAAATCTCACTTTTTACAACAACTTAATATAGAACTTGGTATTCAAAGTAACTGTGTATTTGATATTTACGGATTTACTGAACAACTTGGAACAGTTTATACCTCTCAGGGTAATAGTGGATCTCTAGTAAGCACATATTCTGATGTTTTAGTTAGGGATACGTCTACTTTTGAGGTTTTAGATGAAGGAGAGGAGGGTTTTCTTCAGTTTATATCAATCTTACCAACGAGTTATCCTGGTTTTTCAATTTTAAATGATGATTTGGGCTATATTAAGAAAAGAAATATTTCAGAAAAAAACCTAGAAACAAAAGAATTTGTAGTTTTGTCGAGACTGGAGAAAGCCGATGCAAGGGGTTGCGGCGACACATTACCCGAAAATTTTTATATCTAACATGGAAATTCTTTACAGCAAAAATAGAGAGATAAAATCAATAAATGAATTTATTGGGCAAGAAAATACACTTAAAGATCTTAAAATAAACGAGATTATTGATTTATTTGATAGCATCTCAAAATACTGGATGTCATCAAAATGCAAAGTGAATAACTTATTCATCAATGAAGGTCTTGGATTTTTAATCCCCTGGCTAAAATATAATAATATCGCAAAGATAGTCGAAAAAAATTTTTCTAATCCTTTGGTGCTAGATGAACCATGCAAAGATAATTTAGACAATTCATATATTTTTTCAAGACCCCTTGGGGTTGCAGTTCATTGGATTGCAGGAAATGTCCCTGTTCTAGGGGTTATATCTTTGTTTCAGACATTGTTAACTAAAAATAAGAGCATTGTAAAAGTACCCAAATCATATAAAGAAATACTTCCTGAAATTTTATATGATTTATCATTGAGTAATTTTTTTAATGATAGTCAGAAAAAGCATCTCGATATTTTATTGAGTAATATTTTTTTAATTTATATTGAGAGAGAAGATATAAAATCACAAAAATTATTGTCTGTATCAGCAGATATTCGGGTTGCGTGGGGGGCTAAAGAAGCAATTGAATCAATCATAGGATTGCCAAAAAAAACAAACTGTAGAGACATAATTTTTGGCCCAAAGGTATCTCTATCAATTGCAACCAAAGAATCACTGCAGTCGAATGATGATTTGGATTTTCTGAGCAAGTCTTTTGCAAATGATGTTTTTACTTTTGATCAAGCAGGCTGTAATTCTCCGCATAATTTAATAATTGAAAAAGGATCAAATTTTAATCTGGATGATATAGCAGATCAACTTTCAAATGCGTTTAGAAAAAAAACAAAATCAAATATTTTTAATATATTGCCTATTGATAATTTTAATGTTCTTTCTAAAAGGTTTTTATATCAATCAGATTTACAGAAAAATGTAATTTTTCAGGATAATCAATGGAATATTTTTATTAATTATAACAGGAATATAAATATTGAAGACCCGCTTTACTGCAGAAGTATCTTCTTATCGGAGGTCAAAAATATAAATGATATAGCTGATCATATGCCAAAAAATATACAATCTATTGGAATTCTTGCTTCAGGTGAAAGAAAAATTGAAATTATAAAGAGTCTCTCAGATTATGGTGTAGATAGATTTCCAGATATTGGAAAGATGTCAATTTTTAGCCATCCTTGGGATGGCTATTTACCTTTTCAACAAATGGTTAAGTGGATTTCAACTAACTAAAAAATAGTATGAAGATTTTAGATATTTCTTTATCAGATAAAGAAGAATTGAGTTCTTTAATTAGTTTGTACAAAGAGGTTTTTAAAAAAGAGCTTGAGCCCGAAGAGTTATTATGGAGATACAAAGAAAATCCTGAAATAGGGGTCGGTTTCCATACCAATACTGTTATACGAAGTGAGAATAATATTTTAGCTCATACTGCAGTTACCCCAAAGAATTTTGAGATATCAAAACATACAATTAAAGGATGCTTAAGTGGAGGGTCAATGGTGGGTAAAAAAGCTCATGGTGCTTTTCCAATAATATTTGATCATATGATAAAAAGGCTTAAAGATAATAAATTTGATTTTGTTTATGCCTTTCCAAATGAACAATCTGCACCATTTTTAATTAAATACTTTGGTTTTAATGAGAGTTTTATGGCTTACTTAACTTTGAGGCATGATGATTTAAAAGAAAATTTAAATCCATATGAAATATGTTTTCAAAATAAAATTAGAAAAAAACAAAGTAAGTATTATATTAATTGGAGATTCAATAGTTTTCAGAAATCACAGTCAATTGAAACAGATACCTTAAAAATATTTTATAAAAGTTATAACAATATAGAATGTGACATTTTGAGCATAGTTCCTAAAAATGAAATTAACTACTCCTCGGATAATTTAATACAGGCACTTCTTAAGATTCCAAAATTTAAGAAATATAATTACTTAACTACAGACAAGACCAAATATAAGGCATTAAAATCAATCGGTTTTAAAGAGGGGTCTATTAAAAATAAATTTGTTTATTTATGGCTCTCAGATAAATTTAAAGATAAAGATATTGCATTAGAAATGTGTGATAATGATTGGTAAATATAAGTTTTTAAATCTTGTTTATAAGCTTTAAAAAAATGAGTAAAAATAAAAAAATTTTGGCATTGACAGGTATACGTTCTGAGTATGATATCTTATATCCAGTCTTGGCTGGCCTTGATAAAAAAAAATTTGATTTATCAATTGCAGTTTCAGGGGCTCATTTATCTCATAATTTTGGATTCACTATAAAAAAAATTGAATCAGATGGATTCCAGATAGCAGACAGGATAGATTCTTTATTTTCAACAGATAGAGAAGTCCAAAGATCTAAAGCAGTTGGTGCTTTGGTGATTGGACTAACACAGACTGTTGAAAGAACTAGACCTGATATATTAATTGTTGTAGGTGATAGAGAAGAAAGTATAGCCGCTGCCATTGTTGGCAACTATTTTGGGATCTTAATTATGCATATTGGTGGAGGTGATCCAGCATTTGGTAATACAGATGATCCAATAAGGTTTGCCGTCTCAAAACTATCACATATTCATTGTGTAATGCATGAAGAATATGCTAAAAATTTGATTAATATTGGTGAAGAGGATTTTAGAATTTTTAATACGGGCAATCCCTCATACACCAATATAGATAATGTAGGTTTTATAAAACAAAGTAAATTATTTGAAAATCTAGGTATTAAATCTAGCAAAGATAATTTCATTGTACTTATACAGCATCCCCTGTCATCTGAAGTTGAATCAACAGAATTGCAAATTGATACAACGTTACAAGCTCTTAAAGATTTTTGTTGTATGCATAATTATTTAACAGTCTGCATATCACCAAATTCAGATCCCGGATCTGAAATAATAAGAGAAAAGATAAGAAATTTTATTGAAGAAGATTGGTTTTTTTATACTGAAACCCTTACAAGAGATATGTTTGTTAATCTTATGCGACATGCCAAATCTTTAATAGGCAATTCAAGTATGGGAATACTGGAGGCTCCACATTACAAATTACCAGTAGTTAATGTTGGAAATAGGCAAAAGGGAAGACTAAATGCAGGAAATGTAATTTTTGTTGATCACTGTAAAGACAAGATAATTGATGAAATTACGCGAGCATGCCTTGATGTAGGTTATAGGAAAAAAATTAAAACTCTTGATAATCCATATGGTGATAAGAACTCTTCAAAAAAAATTATAAAAATAATCCATGACATAAATCTTGATGAGTCAAGATGGCTTAATAAAAGAAAACTAGTACCATAGAGATAAATACTTAAAGGCTTAATATGAAAAACAATATATTAGTTGTATCACCTCACCCAGATGATGAAACTTTAGGCATGGGTGGAACACTACTTAGAAAAAAGTTTGAAGGAAATAACCTAGCATGGCTTATCATAACAAATGTTTCTGAAGACTATGGTTGGCCAAAAGATTTTGTTAATACGAGACAAAAAGAAATACATAATGTAGCAAATAATTATGATTTCAATAAGCTATACAATTTAAATCATGAGCCTTCTAAATTAGACCTTGTGCCTAAAGGGAAATTAGTCTCAGAGGTAAGTGAGGTTTTCAAAGACTTTAATCCTAATGAGGTCTATTTACCCCATCCTTCAGATATTCATTCTGATCATAGTTCAACATTTGATGCAGTTATTAGCTGTACAAAGTGGTTTAGACACCCCTATGTTAAAAAAGTTTTCTTATATGAGACTCTTTCAGAAACAGAGGCAAATATTAATCCGAGCAACCCTTACATGCTAAATACTTTTGTTGATATAGAACCATACTTGAAAAAAAAAATAGAAATAATGAATATTTACAAATCTGAGGTTAGTGCATTTCCATTCCCAAGAAGCGATGATGCTATAGTGTCTTTAGCTAAATATAGAGGTTCGTCATCAGGATTCAATGCTGCTGAATCGTTTCAAATGCTCATCAATAGACAATAATGCATCAAGACTTCAAAAAAAATATTTTAAATGAAGATTCATCTATTAAAGAAGCCTTAAATTTATTAGACAAGCTAACAATTAAAATTATTTTTGTTATTAATACTACCAGGGTATTTTGTGGAACAATTACTGATGGCGATATTAGAAGAGGTTTATTGAGAGGAGTGACTCTCGAATCAAAAGTTGCTGATCTTATGAATAAAAATTCTATTTCAGCAAAAATTGGTACAAGTGAAGTTGAACTCAAAGACCTAGCTTCCCAAAATGATATTAAATGCATTCCAATTTTATCTAATGATAATCTATTAGAAGATATTTTTTATTTGGATGAAGATTTGCCTAAAGGCGATATTGAAAATGCTGTATTTATAATGGCTGGCGGGTTTGGAAAACGATTAAGACCTTTAACAGACAACTGCCCAAAACCAATGTTAAAAATTGCTGGTAAACCTATTCTTGAAATAATTATAGAAAAATTTATTGATGCGGGTTTTAGAAGATTTTACATATCAACACATTTTTTACCTGAAGTCATAGAAGATTATTTTAAAGACGGATCTCATTTGGGCATTAATATCAAATATTTACATGAAGATGAGCCTCTTGGAACGGGAGGAGCTTTAAGCATGCTACCATCAGATGAAATTAATCAGCCATTCATCATGATAAATGGTGATGTTGTCACCAATGTGAATTTAGAGAAGCTTTTAGATTTTCATAAAGAGAATAATGCATTAGCAACAGTATGTGCCAGGCAATTTGATCAGCAAGTTCCATATGGCGTCATAAATCATGATAAATTAAATATTACATCCATCACAGAAAAACCAATTAATAGTTATCTTATAAATGCTGGTATTTATGTTCTTGATAGAGATATTTTAAATTTTGTTAGAAAAAAAGAGTTAATAGACATGCCAGATGTAATTGAGAAAGCCATAAATAAAAAAAATAAAGTTAGTGTTTTTCCAATTCATGAATATTGGCTTGATGTTGGTCAAAAAAATGACTTTAATCAAGCTGATATTGATTATAGAAAACATAAAGCGAAGAATGAATAGGCAATACATATGTGTTGTTGGACTGGGCAATATTTCAACTCGTCATAGGAAAAACATAAGACAAGTTTTTAAGAATTCCTTTATAATAGGCCTTTCGTCAAGCCAAAGAAATATTGTTGATCTTCCCCATGAATGCGATCTTGTTGTTCAAAGTTTCAAAGAAGTATTGGAATATAATGTTCAACTTGCAATTATTGCATCGCCAGCAACTATGCATTACGATCATGCACATTTTTTTATATCTAATAACATACCCACTCTTATTGAAAAGCCTATAGCGGCATCGCTAACAGAGGCTTATAAAATTAAAGCTTCAGCATATAAATATAAAACTCCTGTAGCAGTAGGCTATTGTTTAAGATATATGCCATCAGCAAGAATAGTAAAAGAGACTATAAACAATTCTCTTATAGGAGATATTTATAATATTCATATCTGCGCTGGAGAGCATTTAGATAATTGGAGAAAGAATAAAGATTATAGAGAATCTGTATCTGCTTTAAAAAAATTAGGCGGAGGTGTTCTTTTAGAATTAAGTCATGAAATAGATTATTTGTGTTGGTTGATTGAAGATGTAAAGTTCACATCCTCATATATTAGAAATTCTAATTATTTAGATATAGATAAGGATATTGAAGATGTTGCTGATATTATATTTAATATTAGTAATGGGGCCTGTACTATGCATCTAGATTTTTTACAAATACCATCACAAAGGCATGCAACATTCTATGGAACGAATGGAAGACTTGAATGGGATATAAAACATAACACTGTAGACTTAATTACAATTAATAGCGAAAAAAATTTATATAACGGTGCAAATTGGGACAAAAATAATATGTATTTAGATATGTTAAGTGACTTTAGAAAGTATACTAAAAACCAGTCATCTGAATATTTAGCATCCGTTAAAAATAGCATCAAAGTAATTGAATTAATTCATCAAATAAAGAGCTATGAAGAGGGGGAGAGCTTTTTATGAAAAATATTGCTTTTGTTTTTGCAAGAGGTGGCTCCAAAGGACTTCCCAAAAAAAATATCAAGCTGCTAAATGGTAAACCATTAATACAATATGCAATTGAGTTGGCGCGCTCCTCAACAAGAATTGAAAAGATATTCGTCTCAACTGATAATTCTGAAATCTCAAAAAT
>MDTB01013485.1_pt1 | contig 21577 bp, 24 predicted proteins | sample 811161 | NCBI WGS metagenome assembly MDTB01 (sample SAMN05326650, study PRJNA326480) | marine metagenome | isolation source: seawater | place: Mediterranean Sea | collected 2009 | reverse complement strand
AAACTTATATTATTTTTAAAATGGTATGTAAATAGCTGAAAAAGAGCTTTTTTAATGGGAATTGGTGGGCGTGATAAGAATTGAACTTATGACCTCTACGATGTCAACGTAGCGTTCTACCACTGAACTACACGCCCATTAATTTGAATTTACCCTTAAATTTACGCAAAATTTAAATTGATGCAATAAATTTTATGAAAAAATTTGGAAAAATTTTAAAAATAAATAATTTTGAAGCAATTTTCATTTTTCCTCTTAAAAAAATATTTAATATGTCTGAGATAAAAATTTTTTTTTTCTTAATTTCAATTATTTTTTCTAAAAAGAAAATTCTATCAAAAAACTTTTTTAGATTTTTCATTTTTTGAAATTTAATCTTTGTTTTTGATATTTTGTACCATTTTAAATACTGTTCTGCTTGCAAGATAAACTTTTTTCTCGTCAATTGATTCGGATGCTGCCTATATTTACCCAAAGGTTCTTGGATAGAAAAAATTTTTTTATGTAATGACAAATTTATCATAAAATCAAAGTCTGAAATCATATCTAGTTTTTCATTAAATAATATTTTCTTATTTATATTTTTTTTTATTGCAACAGTTAGCCACCCGATACAATAAGAATTTAAAAGTTTATTAGTAATAAATCCTTTTGGTAAGATTGTTTTAAACTGAATATTTTCATATTGAAATCCAAAAAAATTTTTTAGATTTAAATAATTTGAATAAACTATTTTTGCGCTTTTATTTTTTTTAAAAAAAGATACTTGTTTTGATAATTTTTTTGGAAGCCATAAATCATCTACATCAAGAAATGTGAGTATTTCTCCTTTGGCTTTTCTCATCGCTAAATTTCTTGCAGTATAAAGATTTGTAAACTTTTTTGCACAGTAATATTTAAGTCTGTTATCTTTAAACTGTTTAAAAAATTTTTTACTTTTATCCTGTGATTTATTATCCCAAAAAATTAATTCCCAATTTTTGTAATCTTGATTTAAAACGCTATTTATTGAGTTTTTGAGATATCTTTCCCCATTATAACAATTCATTATCACACTTACTAAAGGTTTATTCTTCATTTAAAACTTTCGATAGTTTTTATAATACCAGAGTCGATACTTATTTTAGGGTTCCATTTTAATTCTTTTTTAATCTTAGCTATATTAGGAAAATTATTTTTGTTGGTGCCTTGTTTATAATCTAATCCACCAAATATAGGTTTTCCTTTTCCTATTTTTTTCAATACCAGTTTAATGATTTTTTTAACACTTATAGGTTTTCCTGAACCAATATTTAAAATTTGTCCATTTGTTTTTTTATTGTTAATTGATTTAAAAACCCCATTAACAATATCGTCTATATAACAAAAATCACATATTTGTTTTCCCTTAGTTGTAAAAAATTTTTTATTCTTTAAACAGTTCTTTATTAAAAAAGGAACAATTCTATTATTGTCTTGTTTGGGTCCATAAACTTGAAATAATCGAAATATCGTGACTGGAAATTTAATTTCAGTAAATAATTCTATTAAATATTTTGAGCATAAAAATTTTGCAATTGCATATGGTGTGTGAGGAGCGCACAAAGCTGTTTCTTTTATTGGAGAATTAATTTTACCGTATTCTGCTGAACTACCAATTTGAATAAATTTTTTTATTTTTTTTAAATTTAAAATTTGAAGAAGATTTATTAAACCTTGAAAATGGTTGTAGATTAAAAGATCGCCCCTTTTTCCGAATCCAGGATGAATTCCATATCCACCTGCGTTAATGACAAAATCAAAATTAATTTTAAGTTTTTTTTTTAAAATTGCATAATTAGAAATATCCGCAAATATATAATTGACACCTTTTAAATATCTTAGTTTTCTAGGTTTGTTTAATGATATACTTGTAACTTTATATTTTTTTTTTTGGGCTTCTTTGAGCAAGTGATACCCAATAAAGCCGGTTCCACCAACAATCAATAGTTTTTTCATTTAATCCAAGGAGCTTTTTTTTCTAAAATTAATTGCTCTAGATAATCTTTATCTAATTTGTGATCCATGCATTGCCAGAACCCCTCATGTCTGAAAGCCTTAATTTCTTTTAAATCTGTTACTGTCTCTAGTGGTTTTTTTTCTAATACACTGGAATCTCCTTCTAAAAATTTAAAAAAGTTTGGATTAATTACAAAAAAACCTCCATTGATCCAACTTTCCCCTAGTTGAGTTTTTTCTTTAAATTTTAAGACATCTGATCCATCCAAACTTAATGAACCAAATCTAGCAGGTGGTCTTACTGCTGATATTGTCACTGTTTTTTTATGATTTTGATGAAATTTAATTAAATTATTAATATTTATATCTGAAATTCCATCACCATAAGTAAGTAAAAAGCTTTCTTTATTTAGATATTTTTCAAGCCTTTTTAACCTTCCTCCAGTTAATGTGTCAGATCCAGTATTAATTAGATGTATATTCCAATTTTTTTTTGAGTTTTTAAAATGGTTTTTAATTACTTCGCCTTTATATCCTAAAGCTAAATAAAATTCATTATGACCATAATTTGCGTAATGATTCATTATATGCTCAATGATTGGTATTCCGCCAATAGGTACCATTGGTTTTGGAATTGAATCTGTATACTCTGATAATCGAGTTCCAAATCCTCCTGCTAATATTACAACTTTCATTAATATAAAATTTTTGGTGATGGAAATGGTATTATAAACTTTCCACCATTTTTTAAAAATTTTTTTTCCTGTTTTAAAATTTCATCTTTAATATTCCAAGATAGTAACAATAAATAATCGGGCTTAATTTTATTTATTTCTGAGGGACTCTTTACCTTTATATAAGTACCTGGTGTGAAGCAATTTTGCTTCAGTTTACTTTTATCAAAAGCGTAATCAATTTTTTTAAAGTCAAGTTTGCAAAATTGTAAAAGCGCTTGCCCTTTTCCAGAAGCGCCATAAATTGAGATTTGATTTTTTTTTCTTTTCAATAAATTAATTAATTTTTGCATTTTCTTAATATGCGCTTGTATTCTAATTTTAAATTTTTTTAGTTTTGTGAAAGATAATAATCCTATTTTCTTTTCTCTTGATATAATTTTTTTAACCTTATTATTAATTCTTCTACTGGAATTTTGTTTGCAAATATAGCACCTTATTGATCCTCCTTGGGATTTAATTTTTTCAACATTAAATACTGTAAGATTATTTCTTGATGATAAATCAACTATTGATTTCAAACTATGAAAACCGATATGTTCGTGGAAAATATTATCGTACTGATTTTCTCTATAAATATTCTCCAAGTGAGGCACTTCAAGCACAAATATTCCGCTCTCGCTTAATAAATTATTAACTCCTGAAAAAATTTCATTAGGATTTGGCACATGTGCAATTAAGTTTCTCGCTATGATAAAATCAAAAAATTTGAATCTTTTTTTTATATTATTAGATAATTTATAGTCGAAGAAATCAATTATTGACGGAATCTTAAATTTTTCTAAATGTTTTTTTAAATTTTGTGCAGGATCTACACCAAAAACTGAACATTTTAATTTTTTACGTATTAAATTTAAAAATGACCCATCATTGCAAGCAATTTCTAATATATTTGAATTTTTATTTAAATTATAATTTTTAAGTTTAGTGATCAAATCATTTATTAAATTTATATTGCTTCCAGAGACTCCTGTTTCCCATAAATAGTTTTTAAATAATAAATTAGGTTTAATAATTTCCGAGATTTGAACATGTTTACAAATTTTACAAAAATTGAGGGATATTTTATATCTTTTTAAATTTTCTTTTTTTTTTTTTAAAATTTCCGACTAAAGCAATTTTACCAAAATTTATAATTATTTTTAGTTCACCTTTGCAAATTCTACAATTTGTCATAAATTAATTATCTAAAAATAGTTGAATTTGTTTATCAGTAAATTTTTCTAAATTTTCTCTATCAAAATATTTTTTGTACCAATCAGCTGTAAAATTTATTGTTTTATCCAAAGTGAGTCTTGGCTTCCAATTCAATTCTCTTTTTGCTTTATTTATATTTAGGGATAAAAATTTTGACTCATGAAATTTTTTACTTTTCTCAGTTTTGATTTTAAGTCTTTTAAATTCAAGTCTATTTAAAAAAAGTTTTGTGATAAACTCAACATTTTTACAATTACGCAATTCAGGCCCAAAATTCCAGCATGGTAATAATTTTCTTTTTAATTTTCTATTGATTAAATTGTGACCAATAAGAAGGTAACCTGAAAGAGGTTCAAGTACATGTTGCCAAGGTCTTGTAGCTTTAGGATTTCTCAAAATTATACTTTTATTGTTATTATATGATTTGATAATGTCGGGAATTATTCTATTTGATTTCATGTCACCTCCACCTATGACATTGCCTGCACGAGCACTTGCAAGCTTTAAAAAGTTATCTTTTTTAAAAAAACTATTAAAGTAAGATGAAAATATTATCTCTGCACTTGCCTTTGAAGAAGAATAATTATCTAACCCTCCCAAAACATCCTTTTCTTTAAAGCTGAAAGTTTTATCCAAATTTAAGTAACATTTATCCGAAGTAATATAGACTAAATTTGGTATTTTATTAATTCTGAAACTCTCAAGAATATTTGCACTTCCAATTATATTTGTATTTAAAGTTTGTAGTGGATTTATAAAACTTTTAGAAACAATAGACTGTGCGGCTAAATGAAAAATTATATCTGGTTTTACTTTTTTGATTACATTATTTATTTTATTAAAATTTTCTATATCAAGATAATATTGTTTTATTTTTTTTTCTAATTTTAAAGATTTAAATAAAATTGAGTCTTTTTCAGGTTTTAAAGATACGCCTGTTACATTGGCTCCTAAATTATTTAGCCAATATGCTAACCAGCTCCCCTTGAACCCGGTTGTTCCTGTTATAAGAACATTTAACCTTTTATAACTTAATAAAAATTTATTATTATTTTTCAATTTTTTAATTTGGTGGATAATCTTTTTTACCGATGATTAAATCTACAAGTGAAAGAAGTAAAATTTGATGAATATTTTCGATATGGTTATATGATTTACTATCAATCCAGAAGTTAATATCTCCGAGTTTTGAAAGAGAATTATTTTTATTGTTGCCTGTAAAAGTAATAATTTTTTTAACACCAATACTTTTCGCAGCATTAACGGCGTTCAACATATTTCTCGACTCTCCACTTGCTGAAATTAATATTAAAACATCCTCTTTATCGGCGTAAAACTCAATTGCCTTTTCAACCCATCTTTCGTAACCATAATCATTTGAAAAACATGTTAAAAGATCTGCTTCATTAAAGTTTACACACCTTACTTTTGCATTTTTTGTTAAATCTACGCTAAAATGACTTGCTATTGCTGCACTTCCCCCGTTACCAAAAATTAATGTTTTTTTTCCTTTTTTATTAGTTTCACATAAAATTTTCTTTGTTGAAATAAGATCATCAAAATAATGATTATTATTAATTAAATCTGTCAAACTGCTAAAGTAATTTTTTAAAAATTTTAATTCAGACATATAAACTCTACTTTATATCAATATTTTTTTATTTTTACTTATTTTTTATCTTTTAGTTAAAAGTAAGCTTTTAAAGTATTTAAAGTGTTTTTTTCATTACCAAAACGTATAAAACTTCCTTTTTTTGAAATCTTATACTCAAAGATATTTTTGTGAATAATCTTTATTTTAATTTTTTTCCAATAAAAATTATCAAATTTTTCAAAAATATTATTTCCGCAAATATGGAAAACTCGTAATTTACGCTCAAGGCCTTCTAATACGGAAGCTGTTGAACCAAAAAAAATACTTATCTTATTGTTCGATAATGTTGTTTTAAAAAAATTTTTCTTATCTCTTAAAAAAAAGTTAATTTTTTTTATTAATCTTAAATGATTTTTAGAATTTCCCATACTAGGATGGTTCTTAATTTCTAATTGAGGAAAAAAAAATTTAGGTTTCGAATTAATCAAATATTTGAATAATTCAAAAAATTTACTTTCATCTTCAATGTAGTATGGCAGGAAAATTTTTTTACTCATTTTAAAGTTTGTGATTATATTATACCTCATTGACGGAATACTTTTTACTTTATTTGAAACCCACCCTAATCTATTAACTAGAATTTCCTTTTGTGAGGATCCATTTACTAAAAGTAAATCAGGTTCACAATTTTTTTTAATATACTCTAATGGTAAAGGAGGTATAGATGTGTGCATGTAACCAACAATTTTTATATTTGGAAAATATTTTTTGATATTAAAGTTTAAATAATTTTGATGAGGTTGAGACTCATAGGGATATAAAATTTTTTTTACATTATTTTCAAGGACAATTTTTTCTAGAATCTTAAAAAGGGTCTTATCAAATTGATTATTGTCGATCCTTAAATTACTCAATTTTAAAAAGAAAAAACTTTTTATTAAATTGGCTATAAATTTTAAAATTATTTTTAAATTTATAAAAAAATTAATTTTTTTTTTTCTTTTTAATAAAATTATGTCTTCAGAAAAATGATATTCATTTTTATGACTTTCTAATGGAATTAAAATCCAAAGAGTATTTTTTACCTTATTTGTTTTTATTGATAAATATTTATCAAAATATTGTCCTTTACTTTCTAAATTACTTGGAAAAAAATAAGATAGTATAATTTTTTCATATCTCTTTCCTTTAATTTTTTCTTCATAATCTAAATAATTATAATTAGTTAATATTAATTCTTTTATTAGAATTCTAAATTTAAACCAAAAAGAATATTTTTGATTTGTAAAATTTTTAATCAATAAAAAACCTAAATTTTCTGCCCAGCTACAAAAAAAGAATAATGGAGAAAAAAAATTTTTTTTTATATTTTTTTTTAAAAACTTTTTTGAATTATTTAAAATTGTTAAGTGTGATGTCACTTGGTAAATTTTTTATCTTTTATAATTGAAATTAGTTCATGCAAACTTCTCTCAAAATTAACTTGTTTCTTCGAGTAGTAATCAATTGAATTAATTTTTTTTATTTCTTTTGGCTTTTTATCATAATGACCCTTTTGAGTTTTATTGAGAAAAAATAATTTTGATTTAATTTTTAAAATTTTTTTTAACATTAATAATAAATTTACTATTTTAATCTCTCTTTTACCTTTAATTAATACGATTTTATTTTTGTGTTTTTTGTTTAAAATTTCAACACTAGATCTTGCAGCATCTTTTACATGAATATATGACCTTACTGCTCTTTTTGTTCCTCTATAAATTAATTTCTTTTTTTTTAAACTATCAAAAACAATTTTTAGAAGTCCGTTTTTTAAGTTTGATCTGGGTCCGTAAATAGAGCCAAATCTCAAAATTGTATAATCTAATTTATAAACTTTAGAAAATTCCATAGTCATGATTTCACATGATTGCTTACTAACTCTATAAAAACCACCTTGACTTGTATTTGCATATATTGAACTCGCTAAAACAAATTTTTTAACTTTATTTTGTACGCAAGCTTTCAAAATATTAGCGCACCCTATTATATTTACATTAAGAGTTTTTAGTGGATCATCATAAGAATCTTGAATATCTGCTATTGCCGCAAAATTAAAAACTATTGAAGAGTTTTTTACTAAATTTATAACTCTCTTTTGATTATTAATATCTACTTTTTGAAATGAAATATTTTTATTAAGATCTTCACATTTTTTAAGATCTGCTACAGTTACTTGAAACCCTTTTTTATATAATGACTCGGCCACATGTGAACCGATAAAACCAGAGCCACCAAAAACTATTACTTTTAATTTTTTTTTATGTATTTTTTTATCCACCATTTTGTAGCTTCTAATTGCCATGGAAAATCAATATCTCCTACACAGGAGTCTTGAAAGACAAACGTTGATTTTTTTCCCATCCAATTAAATGGAAAAGGGTTATTTTTCATCTTTTTTAGGATTTTTGATCTAGAAATTGTAAAAGATTGAGTGCAATAAAATGAATGTACACTTTTATCTCTATCACAAGATAAGGGAGTAATTTTTTTTAATGTTTTATTTGGAATATAATTTAATAACTTCTTTCCTGAAATTTTTTTTGATCTTACTGGAGAAAAATTGTTAAATTTTGAAATTGTAGTTACCGTATCAAATTGTTTGTTATTTTCTAAAATTTTGAAACCCTCTTCAATGTCTTGATGCCTTACGCAAATAGAATTACATAAAAGAATTACAAAATTTTTTATTTTATTGAAGTTTTTTTTTTGACAGTAATTGACAGCATGCTGTATTGCATTTTCTAAAAGGGCTTTATCATCACATAAATGTCTTGGTCTAAAAATGATTTCGCAGCCTTTTTGTTCTGCCTTTTTAAGAATATAGCTAGAGTCTGAAGATACGTATATCTTATCAATAAATTTAGTTTTTTTGGCAGCCTCTAAAGGATACAGAAACATTTCTTTTGAAAAAATTTTCAAAATATTTTTATTTTTTATGCTTTTGCTATTTTTTCGTCCAAATAATATAGCTACGTTCATGCAAAATTTACGTTTATTTTATAATATTTCTTTTTAAGAGGAAGATTAATAATTTTTTTCTCTTTAAATGAAGCAAACAAAGCAAAAATTAATTCCATTACCTTAATTGAATTCTCTAAATTCTTATAGTTAAAATTTTTTTTGAATAATTGATTTATCGAATATTTTGTCATATTAACAACATCAAACTTATGTTTTAACTTTAGTTTCTTTTTTTTTGGTTTGAATAAATAAAAATAAAGGGGTTTATTTTTCATCTCGTTAGGTCTAGAAATTTGCTCAAAACTATTATTAATTTCATCAATTTTAATCTCAATGTTTTTACTTTTCACGTTTAAAATATACGGTAAACCAGTATTTTCACTTAAATCAAAAAACATTTTTTTATTGTCTTTAAAATTTACTAGACCAAATCCGCCTGGATCTTTAAATTTATTACCTCTAGGATTGATTGTGTTGGTTCTATCTATTTCTCCTATTATTGATCTTGGTTTTGACTCTAAAAAAAATAAACCTATGTCAAAAAAAGTTGAGCCCATATTTCCAAGACCAGCAGAAGGTGAGTTGATAAAGAAAGATGTAATTTTTTCTTTTTTTTTCAAAAATATATTTTTGACCATAGAATAATTTGGTGAAAGAGTTCTATGGGTGTTTACAATCAATTTTATTTTATTTTTTTTAACTAATTTTAAGATTTTTAGACAATCACTTAAATTTGTCGCTAATGGTTTTTCAGTGATTATTCGATTGATATTTTTTCTTTTAATAAATTCATTTAAAATTTTAACTCTGGAATGAGTATTAGATGCTAAACAAAGTAAGTCGGCTTTAATGTGAAGAAGTTTTTTATAATCAGATGTTAAAAAAATATTTGATTTTTTTCTCTTATACAAAAAAAAATCTTTTTTCTTTTCACAAATAGCTAATACCTTAAAGTTCATTAGTTGAAGAGTTTTAAAATATCTTTTGCCCATGCCTCCAAAACCCACTAGAACTGCAGTTTTTTTCATTATTTTTTAAATATACTATTAAAAATTTTTTTCATTTCTTTATTTTTACAAATAAATTCGATCTTATTTTTACTTAGATCAAGCTTAGAACAAGAGAAGGTAAGGAATGAAATTTTTTTATTTATCTTTAGATAACGCTTTTTATAAGGTAAATAATCCGAAAAAAATAAAGCATTTTTTATACCGTTATCTTTAAAAACTTTTTTTAAAAAAATCAGATATTCTCTAAAATTGACCGTAAGATTATTTACAACATTGTCTTCTATTAGTTCTGACGGAAATCTTTTTGTTAGATTTAATTTTCCAATAAAACTTTTACCCAAATGGACTCTTGGTGAGTCTATGAAAACATATTTAGACGAACATCTAATCAATTCTTTAATTATAGACTTATAGTTTTGATTGTGATTTAAAACACCAGTACAAAATGTAAGAGAGTATTTCTTAGTAGTTATTTTTACTTTTTTTTTATTTATTTTAAAAAATTTAATTTTTTTATTTGACCTAAACTTTTTTCTTGCAGCTTTAATAACATTAATTTCAGTATCAAAACCATGGTAAGTAATTTTTTTATTAAAAATTTTTGAAAAAATGATGTAAAAGCCACCAACAGCACACCCAAAATCCAAAATATCTTTAATTTCATCTTTATCAACTTTTCTTAGGGGAATTCTTTCAGAATCGTATAAATCTGAAAATTTATTTCTATTATTTACATAGAATTCTACTACATTTTTCTTTCCCCATTGGTCCATTTTATTAGGCATATTTTTTAAAAGATTTATCTAAAACTTTGATAAATTTTCCCATTATTTTTTCGCTTCCAATGGTAACTCTTAAAAATTTATTATCTCCATCAATGACCATTGGTCTTACAATAAACTTTCTTTCATATAAAAATTTGGTAATTTTTTTTACTGTAGAATAATCTCTCAGTCTAAATAAAACGGTATTCGAATATTTGCCATACATTTTGATACCGTGATTTGCCAAATACTTTTTCAATTTTAAAGTACCTTTTTTTACAGCCTTAGTGTAATTTTTCATTTCATTTATATTATTTATCAAAAGTCGAATTAACTTTATGTTAAAAGCATTAATTTCATATATTGGTTTAATTGACATCATGTAACCAATAATTTTTTTATTAGCCATTGTATATCCTACTCTCATTCCTGCTAAGCCAAAAGCTTTTGAAAATGTCCTAACCACAATTAAATTATCAAATTTATTTATTAGTGTTTTAGCAGTTGTGTTGTTAAAATGGTAATATGCCTCGTCTATAATTACTAACGAATTATATTTTCTTCCCATTTTACAAATTTCACTTATTTGTTTTAAATTTAGAATAACTTCTATGGGCTGATTTGGATTTGCTAAAGCTATTAGTTTTGGCTTAACTTTTTTAATCTTTATTTTTAAATCACTAAAATAATCATAATTTTCAACTTTTAATTTTAAAGGATGATGTTTTGCCCCAAACATTTGACAGTAAACTGGGTACATAGCAAAACTTGGATCGCAGGTAATAACCTTATCTTTACCTGTAATAAAAACTTCAAATACTCTTAATAAACCTCCATCAGCTCCTTCATGTAAAATAAGTTGTTCAGGTTTAATTTGTTGCCATGATGAAACCTCTTTATAAATTTTATCGGTATCTGGATAAGTTCTTAAATCAAAAGAGGTGAGCTCTTTTTTAATTTTCGACATTAACTTATTTGAAAACTCATCTACCCTTTCATTTCTTTCCATAGTAAAATAACCTTTACGATTTGAAAGCCAGTGAGGCTGCCTTGGAACGAAATTTACATATTTTTTCGAGTTGATTTTCATAAATGAGAATTAAAAAAGAGGATAAATATCGTCATCATTTTTTTTAACACTGTTTTTCTTCCAGAAATAAAAGACCACAACTATTATTAAAATTAAGATAATTATTTCAATCATGTATAAATTTTGAGAGATTTTTTGCTACTTCATAAGATCCATAATCATTAAGGTGTAATGAGTCAACAAAAAACCACTTATTTTGGTAAGTTTTATCGTTTATAATTTGATTCATATCTACAAATTTAAAATTATTATTTTCGCAAATTTTTTTAAAAAATAGTGCAGCATCAGTATGTTCATTTTTTTTGATTAAGTTAAGAGTTTTTACTACTTTTTCGGAATTATTTTTTTTCAATTCTTCTTGAATCAATTGCTCCTCTTTGCTGAGCCCTTTTTGAATCCAATTTATAAACGGTTGCAAAACAAAAACAATTTTAAAATTTAAATTTTTAGACAAGATTTTCCATATCTTAAAGTTTTCTTCATATTTTTTTTTCCAATTATCTGTTTTTACATTTTTTAAATTTTCTGAGTGATTGCTGAATATTTTTTTGAAAATTAATTTTTTACTATCGTTAATCCAATTAATTCTTCTAGAACTACTTTTTGGTAAAATATTATAGAGTAATTTTCTTAAAAAAGAATTCATAGGATAGTTCATTCTATTATTGAATTCTGATTCAAAATAAAATGGAACGTTATTCTCGTCAAAATACTCTATATATTTTGATAAGAAAATGTCATTAAAGCCTGTGAATAGTACAACTGTTTTTAAATTACTAAATTTATGTAATACCTGCTGAAACATAATTAATTCTTGAAAATGATTAAATGCCCTAAAGCCTAAGTTAAAAATTTCATCGTTACTAATTGAAGCTAAATTTGAACTTATTGTATTTGAATTATCTGACACCCCTACTCCAAAAGCTGTTGAACCTCCAATAACGGCAATTTGCTTTTTTCCTTCTTTTTTCTTTTTATGATCGAACAATGTATAGGAAATTTGGTTTTTTTTTTCTACTGTATACCTCAAACCAAAGCTATCTGTTTTTATTACATTGTTGTCAATATAACTTGGTTGTTTAAACATTACATAGGGTTTCCAGTCATTCTGAATTTCATCATAAATTTTAAGTTGAGGAGAAAGTTTATATCTTATGTTTGTAATCATTAATTTAATACCTTTTTAAAATTTTCTTTTAAATTGTTGTGAATTTTACAATTTTTTAATTTTTTTTTTTCAAAATGAATTTTTTCTAACGTTTTTTTTAGCTGTGATTTAGTATTTACATAAAATATTGAATTAAAGTTTTTATAAATTTTACCTTTATAATGAATGTATCTCTTCCACTGATCTAAAAGTATAACAAATCTGTTACTAGAAATAGCATCCTCTATAGCTGAAGATGAAAAACTGATTAACAAAAATGATTTATCTATTAATTTATCAATTTTTTCACTTGTAATTGAAAGTTTTGGGAAAATTCCTTTTAAATCGTTGACCAAATTCTTATGTGAGGGATGAATATTAACAATAATTTTTTTACAATGTTCATTTAAAGTTAAATTGTTTAAGAATTTTAAATTTTCAAAAAATTCATAATACATTTCTACCCCAAAAAACTGTAATCCATGAAACTTTTTAAGAGTCACTGCATAAAGAGCTTTTTTTTTATTATCGATATTAGTTTTAATATTAGAGAAAATTAAATTTTTTGTTTTAATTGTTTTATTTATTTTTTTATTAGTGTTTATCAAAGATTTTTCAGATATTGGTGATTGTACAGCATAATTTTTAAACTTGCCTGCAAAAACCGAATCTGAAATTATTTTTTTGTAAAAACCATCATATTTTTCATAGTAAGGAGAAACAGTGCCGTGAGGTATATTTACTGTATTGCATTTAGTTTTGTCCAATATTTCGCTTATAGAACCGTCTATACCTCTGCCATGGAAGCTGAAATAATATTTAAAATTACCGATGTTAGTTATTTTTTTTATTCCGTCCAATTTTGAGTGCATATCGCTAATCTCGTTTTCCAGCCCTTGTTTTTTATCATTAATATATTCTGAAATATCTACGTTTTTATATGATAATTTTATATTGGGAATTTGAAAATCAATTTTATCTATCTCTTTTGCCTTAATCATCTTAATCTCTCTATATCCAAATAAAGTAAATAAAACTTTTTTAATCAAACCAAGTTCGTTGTCATGAAATGAGATTTTAAAAATTTTTTGAAAAAATTTTTTATAGAGAAATAATCGATAAAAATTATATCCTAGATTATTAATTAAAATATCATTTTTAGAAATCGTACATTTATTTGACTCAAAAAAATATAATTTCTTAAAGTTTTCTTTTTCTTTATAATCTTCCGTTTTAAATGAAAAATTTTTTCCTATTAAACATTTCGAGATTATTTTAGATGCTAAAAAAATTTCATCAGACCTGTACTTATTTTTATTTTGGCCATTCCAACCCGATTGAAGAAGATGTATATTTTTTTTTTTTTCTAATTTTTTGTAAATTTCAATTATAAATATACAGCTATTTATTATAAATCTTAATTGAGCTTTAAATTCAATTTTTATCCCTTCATACTTTATTTTCCCAAATTTTAAATTTGCTAAAAATTTTTCTGAAAAATTTAAAAAGTTTCTATAATTATTATTTTTAATTAAAACTAAAGGGTTTATAAAATTTATTTTTTTGACATTTAGGTAAATTAATGTGTCAAGATTTAAAGGAATAAAAACTATTTTTTTTTTATCTTTCAAAAGAAAGTTTATTTCCTCTTTTGATTGTACAAATGAAAAAGTATTACTTTTCATCTATTTTGTAATATAATTTAAATAATCAAAATCTTTTTTGTTATCTAAATCAACACATTCTTTATCAGTTACCTCATAAAAAAAGGGGTTGAAACCTATTCTGCATTTTCTTTTTTTAAGAGAACGTTTAGTTATTCCGTATAACGCTGTTGTTTCAACTATTACAGGATGAGCATCTTGACTTCTTGGTAAAACTTTAGGGTTATAATTAATTGGTTTCTTTTTAAACCAAAACCATGTGTATAGTGATTGAACAGTTAAAATTGAGTCATGCTTTTTGCTATTCTTTAGCACTTCTATACAATTGTTAATCGTTGAAATTTTTATTAAAGGTGCGGTAACAAATAATTGAAAATATATGTCTGCTTTAATTATTTTTGAATGATAATTCAACAAATCATTTCCATTTGCAGTATTTTTGCTCAGTGATTTTAAACGATTAATTATTTTTATTTTATTTTTTAGACAGTATTTTTTTATTTCCTGGCTGTCTGTATCAACATAAACTTCATCAAATTTACATTTTTTTAATTTCTTTAAAGTAATTTCATAAAGTGGTGTTCCGTTTACTTTTTTAAAATTTTTTCCCTTTACCCTCTCTGATTTTTTTTTAATTGGTATAATAACTACGGTCTTCATTTATGCGAAACTTTTCTTTTTAAGATCTTTTTTTAGGTGTTCTTTAAAAATTTTGTTCCCTTTATCAAATTTAATTAAATTTTTCTTTTTAAATTTTTTATTATAAGTGGTTGTGTTCATTTTCATTAATTTAATAATTTTTGCCTCCATATCTTTAGCTTCACAAATAAAGGGGAAATTTTCTAAAAAAAATTTTTGTCCGTTAGAAAAAAATAACACTTTTTGTCCTCTCGCAAGAAGTTCATACCCTAAATTTGAATTCATTGAAAATATAACTTTTGAATAATTTGATAATGAGTAAGAGTCTAAGTTTGATATTGAATATTTAAATGAAAATTTATCATAAAAAATTTTTTCTTTTTTAAAACTTATCTTTTTTGATTTATCAGCTCTTTTTGAAACAAAAGCAATACAGATTTTTAGATCATATTTTTGAATAATTTTCTCTAAAACTTTTAATGCTAAATTGATTTTTTTTAATTTTTCTTTTTCGATATTATTACGATACTCTGAAATAACCATGAGATCATATCTCTTGTAAAAATTTTTTTTAATTTTCATTTCATTATTTTTTAAAAAACCTGAGCTAATATATTTAGCTTCAATTTTCTTTTTTAAGAAAATACTTAATTTTTTGTGTGGTAAAAAAAAATAATCAATTTTTTTCTTTTCATGAATATTATTAATATATTCCCTTTGTAATCTTGGAGACATCAAATATGAAAAATACATATATGTTTTTACATCAGGGAACTTTTCTTTTAACAAAAAAAGATTTTGATTAAATTGATCACCAATAATTATTTTTGGTTTAAATTTTTCACATAAGTTTTCCAGATAATAATATCTCAAAGATTTATTAAATAAGTTATAAGTGAAGTTAAAAATACTTTTCAGTAGTATTATAAAATTAATTTTTTTCTTATTAAATGAAATTACATTAATTGATTTATTTACTTTAAGATTGTTTCTATTATTATCTAAAAACAATATGCTCATATCATCAATTTTTTCTTATCTTTTTTTAATATGCTCTATTATTTTTTTTGCAATTAAATAGTGACCTTGTTTGGTAAAGTGATGAAAGTCTTTGGTGTAAAAATCATTATTAGAAATTTCTTCACTTATTTCTAAAAAATCATTTCCTAAAATTTTTTTAATTTTTTCATTGAAAGAATTTTTTCTCTTTAAAACTCCTGGTCTGTCTCTATCATAATTATTGTGGCAGTAAATTTCTAACCATATAATTTTTGACGTTTTAAAAGTATTTTTTAAAGATATAATACTTTTGAGGAATTGTTCCTCTGATACTCTATGTTTATTAAAAAGTTTAATTAAAAAAGGTGACAAATATAATTTTTTTATAAATCTATTAAAAAAACTTAATTTGCCTTCAAAATTTAAAATTTTGATTATCTTTTCAGTTAAGAACTCTGGTCTCGCATCATTAATACCTGTTCCAACTATTATATAATTTGGATGCCAATTCGTTAGGTATCCTCTTGCATTATCAATCAATAGTTTTGATATCTGATTACCAATTGACAGTTGCCAAAATTTTGATGTATCGAATTCCTTCCTTAGTAAGTAAGGATAGGTGTCTTCAAGATCAACTCTTTCGGATTTTGGAAATATTCTTGGACATCCAGTGGAGTCGGTTAAAACTACAAATTTCATTATAAATTAATTTTCTTTAATTTTGCTGGTCTGCCAAAATACACTCCTGAAACTTTACAATTCTTTATCACGAGTGATCCTGCGCCTATTGTAGTGTCTTTCATAATTTTTATTTTATCAATGATTGTTGAGCCGATGCCGATTAGTGATCTTGTCCCAATTAATGTTTGCCCACCAATTTTTACTCCTGGTGCAACATGACAATGATTTTTGACTTTTACATCATGCTCAATAAGACTTGCAGAATTTATAATGCAATTTTGACCAATAAAACTATTAGGATTAATTATTGATTTAGCACAAATAGTAGTTCCATCTTTTATTAAAGAGTTTTTCGAAATAAGTGCTGAGGGATGAATTAGTTTTGCAAATTTAAAACCTTTTTTTTTTAACATATTAAAAATTTTTTCTCTTAATTTATTGTCGCCTATCGCGACGGAGAAAAATGTTTCTTTTTTATTAACCTTTTTTAGGTAGTTCCGATTGCCCAAATAAGGAAGGTTGAAAATTGTTTTTTTTTTCTTCAATCCATCACAAATTATTCCTTTAATTTCAAAATTGTTTAATTGTGCTATTTCTTTAACAACTTTTAAATGAGAGCCGTGCCCAAAGAAAATTATTTTTTTTCTGCTTTTTAATTTTTTTTTACTCGACATAATATTTCACACCTTCTATTAAATAATATGGTTTAAATTTTTTAGTAACTGTTGCTCTTAATATTTTTTCCAACTCAGTGGATGAAGTTGATAAATTTAATTGATATAATTTTTCCAGGTCTTTTTGAGTATAAATGTTTTTTGTCCATTTTATTTTTTTGTTTTTTCTAAGTAATATTTTGATATTTTTTTTATTTTTTAAAATTTTAGAAATTATTTTTCTTGCCTGATGAAACATAAATAAATGTGTCTTGCTAATTAAGTAATTAATATTGCTTTTTTTTTTAACTTTAAATTTTGAAACATCAATAATTTTTCCATTATCAATTTTTGTATCTATTAGATGAGCAGTAGATCCATAAGTTTTTGAATTATTTAGTATAGCGAAATTAGTGCAACCAATACCCCTGTAATTTGGTGTACCTGGATGAAAATTTATTGAATTTATTCTAACGTGGTTAAGTAAATCTTTTTTTAAAATGAAAAGACTTCTAAAACAAAAAATATAGTCAATTTTTTTCTGTAAAAGATTTTTAAAGTTATTTCTCTCATTTTTTTTTCTGGAGTAAATAGTAATTAAATTTGTTTTTTTTGACAGAAAATTAACTAATTTTTTTGAATACTTGCAATTTTCTCTAGCAAAGAAAACCACATTTAAAAAATTTTTTTTTTTAGTTCTGACTAATTTTTTTTTCAACTAATTCTGCTAGTTTTTTTAGTTCAGATGGTTCCGTGTTGTAAACTTCTAAAGTGAAGTAATTTACTTTTTTATTAATATATTTCCAAAACCAACTGTTATTATCAAATGGCTCATTACTATCTTTAAGGCCGTCATTATCACTTAAGTGATATCCCCCAATTCGATCTCCACATACATTAAAAAAATCTTCGGCTTTAAATTTTAAACTATTTGCTGAAACTTTTAAGTGCGCAACATCTAATAATATATTTACTTCACTTTTTTTAAATAATTTTAAAAATTCTGATGTTTCTTTTGGCTCAGAAATCAAAAAAGGATTAATCTTAAAATTATTTAAATTTTCATTACTAACCACATTGTTTTCAATTAATAATTTTATTTTAAAATCATTTGCAAGATTACTTACATTTTTTACATTTTTATAGAAAGTTGCTTTAGCTTTATCTCTATCAAAAATTTCTACTTTACTGAGTTTATTCCCAAGTTCTTTAGATGTTGGGTCTAATAAAAATCCAGCATGAAAACTATAATGTGTTCCCCCAATCTTTGATGCGAGTTCAATTGATCTTCTAACAAAATTTAACGATTTTTCCTCAACCTCTTTATCTTGTGACGCTAGATTAATCACAAATGATTCTTTAGCTGGGGGAAAATAATTATGAATTTGAAATTTAAAATCTTTTTTTAAACTAATTAATTCAGAAATTAAGTTTTCAGAATAAGTTCCCCCTGATAATTCTATGCATTTTATTCCACTGCCTTTAAAGTACTCAATACTTTTTTGAGGTGTCAATTTTTTATTACCGCCTGTTGATACAAATACACTCATTACAATTTCAATTTCTTATTTTAAATAAATGACTTTTATTCAATAAAATATTAGCTGGTATATTTTTTTTTGCAACTTTACCTACTATTTGATTGACTTTTGAAGACGAAATTCCACTTGCTGGTCTTTTAAATTCTAAGTCAAAAATACTTATTTTTTGCCCTTTTTTAATCAATTTTTTTGAAAATATACTTCTTTTCATAAATTTTTCGTTTTTTTTCTCCCCGGATGAAAGAGTTTTTTCTTTTTTACCTAAACAAACTTTGGCACATTTTATATCTGAAATAAATTTCGATAATTCCATAGGAGATAAAGAACATTTATGATCTGGACCTTTAAGATTTTTATTCAAAGTAAAATGCTTTTCTATTGCAACAGCTCCTAAAGAAGTGGCTGCAATAGCTGATACGCTATTTAGAGTATGGTCTGAAAAGCCAACATGACAATTAAAATAATCTTTAAACTTTGTAATTACTTTTATATTTGCTTCTATATATTCAGCTGGATAATTTGTAGTACACTGCATAATAATAAATTTATTTTTAAGATATTTTTTCAAAATTTTTACCGCAGTTTTAATTTCTCTAAATTCACTCATTCCAGTAGAAATTATTACAGGCTTATTTTTTTTCGCAACATATTCTATAAAAGCTGGTTCAGAAAGATGCATTGAAGCAAGTTTAAATGCCGGTACTTTTAGTTTATGAAGTAATTCAACATCATCAAAGTTATATGGTGTAGATAAAAAAAGAATATTTTTTTTTTTACAATATTCAATTAATTCCTTGTGATCAGAATATGATAGTCTTAGTTTTTTTAACATTTGAAATTGAGACTCATTTTTTTTTTTTGTATTCTTCATTTGATATGGTGCCTTTTTAGCATCCAGTGAAACAAGATTAAATGGGTTATAAGTTTGAAATTTTACACAATCTGCTCCAGCAATTTTTGCTACATCAATCATTTTCTTTGCCTTTTTTAAACTTCCATCATGATTAACACCTATTTCTGCAATTAAAAAAGGTGTCATCTTTGAAGAAATTTTTTTACTAGAGATTTGGAAATCCTTTACCATGCAGTAAAACCACCATCAACAATAAGATTATGGCCGTTAATATATTTTGATTTTTCAGAAAGTAGAAATATTATTGAGTCTGTTATTTCTTCAACCTTTGCTTTACGTCTCAAAGGAACTTTTAATGAATATTTTTTAACAAAATTTTTATTTTCTCTTTTGTCTTCAATTCCTCCAGGTGAAATACAATTAAATCTTACATTTTTTCCAACCCAATATGTAGCCAAGAATTTAGTTAACGATATTAAACCTCCTTTTGCTGTATTATATGCTGCATTGGAAAAAATTTTTTTATTTTGTTTTTTATTTGAATAAACATTAGCTAAATTTGAGTCTTTGTAAATAGAATGATCGTTTCCTACTATCCCATAAATAGAAGAAACAAAAACAAAACTACCGGATTTTTGTGTAGCTAATGATTTACCAAAATTTTTTGCTAATAGAAACGCTCCGCCTAATTCAATATCAATTAAGGTTTTCCAGCTTTGAAAAGTAAAATTTTCTAAAGGAAAATAAAAATCTTTTGGCTTTGCTGTAACTGAGTAAACAATACCATCAATTTTTTTGAATTTTTTTATTACATTATCATGAAAAGTTTTAACAGATTTTTCGCTCGTAACATCTATATAGTATTTATAAATATTCTTATTATTATTTTTATTATAATGTTTTTTTTTCAAAAATTGTTTATCTGCACAAATTACAACATTTTCTTGAACTAACTTTTTGGAAATAACTTTTCCTAATTTACCCTCACTCCCAATTAAAATAATTTTTTTTTTTTTCATAATGTTACTCCTCTATAGGACAAAAATTCATGAAAAGTTTTGTATTTTGAAAACTTAGGTTTAATCTGCTTAATTTTTTTTGAAAGTTTGATCTCATTTTCATTTTGATACTTAAAGGAAAATTTTTTTGAACAATTTTTATTTATCTTAATTAGCTCGGGCTCCTTTTTTAGTAAATTTATTATATCATCAGTGTTAAAAATTTTGTTTTTTTTATAAAGTTTTGTGAATATTTTTTTAATCAATTTTAAGTCTTCTGGATAATCTAACGTAAGGCGTAAACCTGGCCAAACGTGTTTTTGATTAGGAATCTTCAAATCATGTACTTTAAAAAGACCTGTATCTGTAAAGTATCTTTCCCAAATTTCTGTGTCTGTTTTTATTTTAATTTTACAAATTTTTTCCAATGCTTTTACTTTAATTCCATAAATGAATATTCCATGTGGTAAATCAAAAGTGCGTATCAAATCAAAATTACTTTTTCTAATTTTACTAGCTACCTTGTCTATGTAATACGGATCAACTAATGGACAGTCTGCAGTTATATTAATTACATATTTGGCTTTATATTTTTTTGCTGCTTCATATAATCTTAGCAAAACATCTTCTGGGCTTCCTTGATAAAAGTCTACTTTTTTTCTTTTTGCTAATCGACACAATGGTTCGTCGTCTGGTAAATTTGATGTGCATATCACTATTCTATTAATGAATTTTGAATATTTAATTCTATCAATCATATGACTAAGGATTTCTTTTTTTTTTATTTTTCTAAGTATTTTTTTCTTCAATCTTTTTGACTTAAGTCTTGCAGTAATAAGAAATGGGAAACTCATTTTAAATCATTAAATTTAATTAAATTATATGATCGCAGATTTTTTTTAAGCTTACGATTAATTATCATTTTTAACTTATTAGGAGGAATGCCTAAATTATTAGTTCTAAGGAAGGCTACATCTTCAGATCTTATTTTCTCCCCAGAATATTTTTTCTTTATCAAAATTATACTTTTTTT
>MDTB01069017.1_pt1 | contig 21582 bp, 21 predicted proteins | sample 811161 | NCBI WGS metagenome assembly MDTB01 (sample SAMN05326650, study PRJNA326480) | marine metagenome | isolation source: seawater | place: Mediterranean Sea | collected 2009 | reverse complement strand
TAGTTCTGCACCCACCCTTATAAATATTGAAAATCTATTAATTAATGGAGATTTTCTAGTAACAGGTTTAGCTCTCACTAATGTTTCAGGATCTAATATTTTAAATTTCACAACGTCACTACCTGGTGGAACTGCAACTGTAATTGACGCATCTACAACAGCAGTTTCAAAGATCAATGCAGGTGAAAATATTGCAATACTAAATGTTGCTTCATCGTCTTCTGGAACAGGTTCTACAGGTGTTATTATTAATGGAGGTAATGCTTCAACTATTAATTTAAATGCAGGCTCGGGCACTGATGTATATAATGTTACAGTTGGGGATAGTTCATTCTTAAATCTTGGCCCAGTTGCTAATTTTGGTTCGTCGGACACCGTCAACGTATTTCTAAGCGGAAATACCACAACTATAACTAGTGCCGCAGCTATGGGTTTTTTAAATATATCATCATCATCAGACTCAACAGTAAAAGCAGTAACATCTTTAGGGTTAAAAACAGATTTTACAGGTTCAGGTAATATTACACTATCTACTACTGGGGCAATTGCAGATGCAGCAACTTCTATTTCATCCTCAGGTATAGGTAATTTAACTTTGAACCTGACAAATGTTAATAACAATGATGTGTCTACAGTTTCAGCAAATACTATTAATCATATGCACTCAAATGGGGGAGGTTTGACAATTTCAGGCTCTTCAACATTAAATTTGGACAAAGCAATTGCTACTTCAACCTTTAACCTAAACAGTCCTGGTACAATGGTTATAAACGTATCAGAATCTCAAACAGCTAGAATTATAACTGGAGCAAATGTCATTGGGTTAACTATTTCTGCAACCCCTGACGAAGTATCAGATACACAAAATAATTCAGTCATAGCTATGAAGGATCTTTTTTTAAATGCAGTAACAAAAAATGTCGCTTTAATAGGTTCTGATTCAATGACAATTACTGATTTAAGCACTGCTGCTACAACCACAGTTAGTGCATCTAGCATGACGGGTGATTTGAATATTTCTGAAATGGCAGCTAATAATACAACATTAATTCTTGGTTCTGGCACTAATAAAATTACTTCTGGTAATGTTGCCGCATCTTTTACAATTTTAGGCTCAAGTGGGAGTGATACTATAAATATAGAAGGCACAAATGTTTTAGCATCTTCTGTTTCTACATATGGTGGGAATGATACAGTAACTGGTGGGGCTGGAGATGATACAATTTCCGTAGGGGATGGAAACGATATTGTTAATGGAGGAGCTGGAGTTGATGTTATAACACTAGGTTCAGGTTTTGATACTCTTACAATTGTTGCATCTGAGGATGGCGATACAATTACTGACTTTAATCATGGAACTGATACTTTAATAATAACAGGTACTACAAAAGGGGATTTAAATCTAACAAACCTGAAAGTTGACTCTGGAGCTTATGATTTGGATGGAGCAGGCACGTTTGATATTACATTAACTAATTCTACTTCAACTGATTTATCAAACAATATTCAATTAGGTTCTAAAATGATATCTAGTGCTTCACCTGGAGAAGCAAATTTTACAACTACAACTTATACGCCTCTTTTAGCTAGTACTTATAATATAACTTCAGGAGTCAAAAATGATGTTATTTCTGTAGCAGTAAATTCTGGAAGAACTATAAAAACTAGTTTAGGAGAAGATGTCATTATTGCTACCTCTTCATCAAGCGGTAATATGACAATATCTGATTTTGATATATCTAATGATACTATAATACTTACTGGGGCAGCAGCAGACAAAGATAATATAGATTTAACTCTTGTAAACGTTTCATCAGGAAAATATACTTTTAGCACCAATCATATCATAAACTTATCTAGTAGTGGGAATGAACTATCAGTTAGAGACCTAAGTGATTCAGTACAATTAGGACACTCAGGTGCTAATTTTGTATTAAATGATGCAACTGGAGCGACTTATGTTACTGGTGGGAAGCATAATGACTATATTGAATTAGGTGACAGTGGTAATGCGGATCATGTAGTTTTTAGCGATAATTCTGGTGTGGATACAATTACTAGTTTTTCTCAAGGTCAAGATAAATTAAACTTTGACGGAATAACAGGTATATCTGCAAATGGCGTATCGTTCGCTGCAGCAGCTTCAAAAGTATCAGATACTGTTAATGGAGAAGTTTATATTTTTAGTGATCAAAACTTAACTGGTGTTAATGCTAGCTTTGATTTTAATGGATTGAATAATGATGCCTACCTTGGTTCTAGTGAAGTCTTAACCAATGCAGCAAATTTTCTAGAATCTGCTCTTACAGAAAGTAATGGTGAAAAATTGGTGGCACTTATAAATACAGCTAAAGGTGAAACTGATATTTTTGCAGCTTACTTAATTATATGTGACTCTGATGGTATTGATTCAGATGACTTAATTTTATTAGGTTCAATCGATTCAGATGGAGTATTAGCACCAACTGATATTGTTTAAATTTTTTTTTAAATTTTACTTAATTGAAAAAATCAGATAATTGACATATTAATATAAAGTATGTATTTGGCTAAAAAAATAATCTTGTCATTTCAAAGGTAATCACATGGATAAAATTATTAAAGAAAAAATGTTAGCTACATATGAAAGAAGATTAGACTCTACAAAGCGTAGACAAGAGGCTGAAAAAAATAGACTTAATGTTAGGCACGAAAAAGAAATACAGGCCCTAGAAAATCAATATAAAAATATGCTAAAGTTAAATACTTCTGAAGTAAATTAATAATAATATTTTAGCTTATTATAAAGAGATTATATTATTTTTTTATAATCATAATTATCTTTACCAAATCTTCTATTTCTTTGCCTGAAAACATCTATTGCTATCTTTAAATCATGAGTGCTAAAATCAGGCCACATTTTATCAGAAAAATAAAGTTCTGTATAAGTTGATTGCCAAATTAAGAAATTCGAGAGCCTCATTTCACCAGCAGTTCTAATTATCAAATCAGGATCTTTTTGACCGCTAGTATCAAGATAATTATTAAAAAGTGATTCATTTATATCTGTTATCGATATTTTTTTTGCTCTCAAATCTTTGGCTATTTTCTTTGTTGATCTTACAATTTCGTTTCTACCTCCGTAATTAAGTGCAATATTAAGGTAAAATCCATTATTTTTTTTGGTGTCCTTTTCTAGTTTTTTCATCTGAGATAAAATATCTTTAGGCAAAGGATTAGTATCACCTAGAAACTTAACCCTTATATTATTTTGAATAACTTCCAAATATTTTGTCTGCAGATATCCTCTAAATAACCTCATTAAGCTAGTAACTTCATGAGCTGCTCTATTCCAATTTTCAGTTGAAAAGGCATAAAGCGTAAGAGTAGAAATTCCAAGTTCTGGACAAGATTTTATAATTTCTGAAACTCTTTTTGCACCTTTTCTGTGACCAAAACTACGTGGCAAGCCTTTGTTAGCAGCCCACCTTCCGTTGCCATCCATTATTATTCCGATATGCATCATTTCCCCCAGAAAATGGATTATAGAGATTTACAGTTGATTTTATAAAAAGGCAAGTCTTTCTATTTATAATATTCTTAAGAATTTTTTTTTCAAAATTATTTGCATAGTTATTTGAATAATATTTTTTTTTATATAAAATATATTTGATGATTATTTATAATAACTTTAATTACTCAAATTTTTTTGAAGAGGAAAATTCAAGAATTTTTTTTAATAGAGAAGAGTTAAATCTTATATTAAGACTTTACGGTAGATTTGTTGCAGCCGGTGAATGGCGTGATTATGGAATCTCAATGTTAAAAACTTCATCGATTTTTTCGATTTATAAGCGTGCTGCTGAATGCCCTATTTACATTATTGAAAAAAAACCTGCATTATCAAAAAAGAAGGGAACATATTCTGTTATTGCTGTAGATGGTAGGATAATTAAAAGAGGTAATGATCTTTCAAATGTACTAAACGTTTTTAATTCTAAATTATTGAGAGTTATTAAGTAGTAATATTATTAAAAAAAATGCGAGATTTTCAAAAACCTGGTCGATCTACTTCTTACGCTTCTAGTGGAATGGTATCTACTTCGCATCCCATTGCTTCAACAGTTGGTTTAGATATTTTAAAAAAGGGTGGAAATGCAGTTGATGCTGCAATAGCTATGGCATTAGTTTTACCAATTTGCGAACCTCAATCTACTGGACTTTTTGGTGACGTATTTGCAATTATAAAGTCGGGTGATACAGATAATATTATTGGTCTTAATGGTTCTGGAAAAGCTCCTATAAAAATCTCACCTGAAAATTTGAGAAGTAGATATAAATCAAAAATTCCCGAAGATGTAGTTGAGACTATTACAATGCCTGGAGCAGTTGCAGCATTAGACAGTTTAAATAAAAAATTTAGTAGGATGGATCTAGAGGAATTATGTCAACCAGCCATCAATTATGCAGAGAAGGGTATTGTTGTATCACCCAGAGTTGCATTTGATTTTTATTATTCTTTTAATCAATTAAAAGGTATTTCAAAAAAATTTTACTTAGACAATGGTAAACCATTTTCCGTAGGCTCTATTTTTAAATCTAATGGTCAAGCAGAAGTTTTAAAGAAAATAGCAAAATATGGTGCCAAAGGTTTTTATGAGGGTGAAGTTGCCAAAGATTTTATTGATTCTCTTACTGAAATCGGTGGAGTCCATAATGAGGATGATTTTAATTCGGTATCGGTGGATTACGTTAAACCCTTCAAAGCTAAAATTGGGAATTATGACTTATTCGAAATGCCTCCTAATGGACAGGGTATAACTGCAATTCTAATTTTAAAAATTCTTGATAGGTTTGAAATTTCTAATTTGGATGCAATGAGTGCTGAAAGAGTTCATTTAGAAGCTGAGGCAGCTAAAATAGCTTATTTGGCAAGAGATAAGTTTATTGGAGACCCTAAATTTAATGAGATAGACTATGATATTTTTATGTCTGATGAGAACATTACTCATTATGTAGATTTAATTAAAAAAAATAAAGCAACTAATTTTCCAAAAGTAATGGATTTCACTCCCCATAAAGACACAGTTCTTTTGACTGCTATTGATAAAGATCGACAGATGGTTTCATTAATTTTTTCTATATTTAATAGTTTTGGGTCTGGTTTTAGTTCAAATAAATATGGGATTTTATTTCATAATAGGGGAGCTGGTTTTAATTTGCACAAAGGACATCCAAATGAAATTTCTGGTGGTAAAAGACCTTTACATACTATCATTCCAGCTTTTTTAAGAAAGAAAAATGAATTTTTAATGCCTTTTGGAGTAATGGGAGGTCAGTATCAAGCAAATGGGCATGCTCGTATTATTTCCAATATTATACATTATGGAATGGATATACAATCAGCGATAGATTTCCCTAGAAGTTTCCCTGATAAAGGTTGGTTAAATTTAGAAAATGGATACTCTAATGAAATAGCTTTAGCACTAGAAAAAAAAGGACATAAAATATTAAGACCTGATCAACCAATAGGTGGGGCGCAAGCAATAATTCAGGATTTAAGGACAAATATTTTAGTTGGAGGTTCTGATCCTAGAAAAGACGGATGTGCTTTAGGTTACTAAAAAATTTCATCAATGAAGTCTATCAGTAGGAGTGTATTTACCATCTGATAAATTTTCAAATAATTCTGATACTTCAGGATGTTCAACAGGATCTCCACTATCATCGGCAATTAGATTTTGTTCCGAAACATAAGCAACATAGTAACTAGTATCATTCTCTGCCAATAGATGATAAAAAGGTTGATCTTTTTTTGGTCTATGATTTTTAGGAATGGAATTCCACCATTCCTCTGTATTAGAAAAAGTAGGATCCACATCAAAAATTACACCTCTAAAAGGGTGTATTTTGTGCCTAACAATTGCACCAATTGCAAATTTTGCGTTTCGTTTTTCCATACTTACCTCATGAAATAAGATATCTATTTTTTTTTACAATGTCTACAAGTGAATTACTACATTTTTTATTAGACCAATTAAATCAAAAGTACTAATATCATTAAGTCGAGTAAATTGTAAAAAATGAAAATAAAAATAGTTATAATATTAGCCTTTGTATTTATACAATCATGCGGTATTTTTAATCGAGTACCTTATTCCCAAAATGATGCTTGCAAAATATTAGAAAAAAAGACTTCTTGGCGAAAATCTGTAAATTCTAGTAGCAAGAAATGGGGAGTATCTCCTGGATTACAACTGGCCTTTATAAAAACCGAATCAAATTTCAGGGCAAGAGCCAAAACCCCAAGAAAATTTTTTCTTGGGATTATCCCTACTGGACGAATATCTTCTGCATATGGATATTCACAAGCATTAAATGGTACCTGGGATTGGTATAAAAAAGATACGGGAAATAAAAGTGCTAGAAGAACAAATTTTTCAGATTCTACAGATTTTATAGGTTGGTATGTAAATCAGACTCATAAAAAGCTTAAAATTTCAAAATCGAATGTTTACAGTCAATATTTAGCATATCATCAAGGGCATGCAGGATATAGAAGTGGTAGATATAAATCAAGTGAAGCTATTATGGCAGTTGCTAAGAGAACTTCTAAAACGGCTAGTATATTTGAAAAACAATTAAAGAACTGTAATTAAGTATATTAGTAAAATACATGATTATATAATCAATTAAATTTCAAACTCTTTTCTAAGGATTTTTTATGTCCTCATTAAATATCAAGAACCAAAAATTAAAAAATTTGGATATTAAATTAAAACAAATACAAGATAAGAACCAAAAAGTTGATAATGACAATCAAGCATTTAAGTCAGCTCACATTGGTTGGAGGATGGTTATAGAGTTAGTCATTGGAATTTTAATTGGCGTAATTCTTGGTTTTAGTCTAGATTATTTTTTTAACTCATCTCCAATTTTTTTGATAATAATGATTTTTTTTGGTTTTGCTGCAGGTATCAAAACAATGATTAAAACTGCTAAAGAAATTGATAAAAAAATATAATAGAATAAAATGGCTTGTATTATGAGTTAAATTTTTCTATTAATTTATTGAGTAATATTAATTTAGTTTGGAATATCGTGGCTTCGGAAAATAGTACATTCGACATCAGGCCTATGGACCAGTTTATAATAACTCCTTTGTTTTCAGAAGGAGAATTAAATTGGTATACTTTTACTAATCAGTCTCTGTGGATGTTAATAGCACTAGTTGGAATAATCTTACTTTTTGTTTTTGGTATTAGAAAAGGTGAAATAGTTCCAGGTAGAGTTCAATCTATAGCTGAAGTTATATACGTTTTTGTTCATAAAATGGTTTTAGACATTACTGGTCAAGAAGGTTTGAAATATTTTCCATATATTTTTACTTTATTTTTACTCATTTTATTTGGAAATGTTTTAGGATTACTTCCGTACAGTTTTACTTTTACTAGCCATATTGCAGTAACAGGAATATTGGCCCTAATTGTTTTTATTTCAGTTACGATTTTAGGTTTTGTAAAAAATGGTTTTAAATTTTTGGGTCTTTTTTGGATATCTAGTGCTCCTTTAGCTTTAAGGCCTGTTTTACTAATCATTGAGGTTATTTCATACTTTGTAAGGCCTATTAGTCATTCTATACGACTGGCTGGTAATATGATGGCAGGTCATGCAGTTATAAAAGTTTTTGCTGGTTTTGCAGGGGTAATGGGACTTGGTGCCATTGCACCAATATTAGCAATAGTAGCTGTATATGGTCTAGAAATGTTAGTTGTAGTTATACAAGCTTATGTTTTTACTATATTGACATGTGTTTATTTAAATGATGCATTGCATCCAGGACATTAAATAATTTTATGAATTTATAAAGGAGAAAAATATGGAAGGTGAATTTGTAGAAATGGGTAAATTGATAGGTGCAGGATTAGCTTGTACTGGTATGGGTGGAGCTGCAGTTGGTGTAGGTCATGTCGTTGGAAACTTTTTATCTGGTGCTTTAAGAAACCCTAATGCAGCAGCTGGACAAACAGCTACAATGTTTATAGGAATTGCTTTTGCAGAAGCTCTAGGTATATTTAGCTTTCTTGTAGCATTATTACTAATGTATGCTATGTAGAAATAAAATTTAATAAACTTTTTGCATTAATTATTTGAGTTTTAAATTAATTTTTAAGGTGTTAGCATGGCGAGCAATTCCGAAAATAGTTCATCTGTAGGAATGCCACAACTTGATTTTTCTAATTTTGATAATCAGACCTTTTGGTTGGTGTTATTTCTTATTTCAGTTTTTTTGGTTATTAGAATTTTGGTAATGCCAAGAATGGAAGAAACCCTTACTAATAGAAGAAAAATAATAGAGGAAGATATTCAAGAAGCTGAAGAATTTAGAGATAAAGCTATTGAAATTGAAAAAAATATAAATCTTGAAATTGATAATGCTCGAATTAAGGCAAATGAAATTTTTAGAAATTGTAAAGAAGAAATAAAAAAAAATACTCAAGATGCAATCTATGATATAAATATTAAGATTGAAGAATTATTAGTAAAGTCTGATAAAAATATAAAGTCAATTAAATTAGAAGCAAAAAAAGAGGTAGATTCATTATCTAAAAGTTTGGCTCCTGAAATTGTAAAATCTTTGATTCCATAATTTCTAATAGTAAATGATATGTTCAAATTATTCCAAAAAATTACTAGAAATTCTAAACATAGTAAAAAATTTTACTTTTTATTAACGGGGATATATTTCTTTGTTTTTGATTTTAAATCAGCTAATGCTGCTAGCAATGCACCACCATTTAGTTTAGCTAATACTGATTTTGTTGTAGCCATTTCTTTTTTTATATTTATTGGAATTCTAATCTATTTCAAGGTTCCTAGAATTATAATAAATCTATTAGACAATAGAGCCAATACAATTCGATCTGAAATAGACGAAGCCAATAAATTGTTAGAAGAAGCAAAATCATTATTGGCAAAATCTGAAAGAGAACATAAAGAAAATATTTTAAGAGCTGCTGAAATAATTAAATCTGCAGAAAACACTAGTAAAAAGCTTTTAGAGGATTCTAAGTCCGATATTAAACTGGCTGTGGCACGAAAACTGGAAACTGCAAAAAAGCAAATTGAGTCAAATGAGAAATCTGTTGTAAATTCGATAAGAGCTGAAATAGTTGAAGCAGCTTTTAAATTAGCTGAAGAAACCTTAGTACAAAAACTTGATAAAAATAAATCAAATCAAATTACAAAGCTAGCTATAGAAGAAATAGGCTCAAAATTAATTTAGAAAAATTATTCTTTTTTTAGTCCTATATTAAAATTGAAATTTCTCATTAATGACTTTGATTCAAGGAACTCAATACTTTAAGATAAATTCTTTGTCAGCACTTTCTTTAAATTAATAAAATTAGTAAACTAAGTTGTATCTTTTTGATTTAAGCATAATGTAGTATTATATTTGAGGTAAACTATGCGCAAATCTTTTCATGTAATAGGTATTGGTAATGCTATTATAGATATCTTAAGTTATGTTGACGATACTTTTCTAAAAAAAAACCTTATCACTAAAGGGGTTATGAATTTAGTTAGTTCTGATCAAGCAGAAAAACTTTTAAAACAAATTTCAATATCTAAAAAAGTAGCTGGAGGATCTGCAGCTAATACAATTGTTGGATTGTCACAGCTTGGGTTTAATACTTCTTATATTGGAAAAGTTTGTGATGACAAATTTGGGAATTTTTTTTCAAATGAAATGAAATCAAATAATGTAAAGTTTGAGTACTTTAATAAATCGAACTCAAATACTTTAACTACCGGGCTTTGTATTGTTTTGGTTACCCCAGATGGTGAAAGAACGATGAATACTCACTTAGGTGTAACAGAATATTTATCAAAAGAAGATCTTGATATTAATGATCTTCAGAGTTGTGAATGGCTTTACTTAGAAGGATATCGATTTGATGGTAAAGACAGTCAGATTGCGTTTAATATAGCTATTGATCATGTGAAATACGGAGGTGGCAAGGTAGCCCTTTCTTTATCAGATCCTTTTTGCGTAGAACGTCATAGGAGTAAATTTTTAAATATTATTAAAAATGGAGTAGATCTAATTTTCTGTAATGAAAAAGAATTAATTTCATTAACTGGAGAAAAAGAGTTGAATTCTGCATTACTTAAGAGCTCTAATTATAATAGCAAGGTAATTTGTACAGTAGCTGAAAGAGGTGTATTTATAAATAATAGGGGTTCTTGGATTAATATTCCAACAAAAAATGTAAAAATTAAAGATACAACTGGCGCAGGAGACTTATTTGCTACTGGTTTTTTATATGGATTACTTACGGGTAGTCAGGATGAATTATGTAGTGCATTTGCTAACAAATGTGCTGGAGAAGTTATAAAAATCTTGGGTTGTCGTTTAGAAAAAAAGAAATTAATTAACCTATTACAATAATTTATTATGAGGAAAAAGATATGGAATTTAAATATGATTTTAATAATGTTTTTGCAAAAATTTTAAATAAAGAAATTCCTAATGATACAGTAATTGAAACAAAACACTCTCTTGCTTTTAAAGACATAAATCCAGTAGCACCTACCCACATTTTAGTAATTCCAAAAGGTCCTTATATCAATTATGACCATTTTATCTCCACAGCTAATGATGAGGAGATTATTGATTTTAATAAAACAGTTAATGAAGTAATAAAAAACAAAGGATTAGATCCTGAAAGAAATGGAAGTGGGTATAGGTTAATTGTGAATACTGGTTTAAATGGTGTTCAAGAAGTTCCTCATCTGCATTTTCATATTTTAGGAGGTAGGAATTTAGGCTTTATGGTCTCAAGTAAATAATTAAAATTAGAAGGGACATATTTATGATTGAAAATGTATCAAATGTATCAAATGTTTCATCATTAAGAGTATCTTGTGATGGAGAATTGAATAGTTCTTCTGAGGGACATCCTTTGGTATGGCTACAGATTGATAAAGAGGAAGGCTTTGTCAATTGTCCTTATTGCGAAAAAAAATTCATTTTTAAAGAATAACAATAAAATTTCATCACTTGCAAATGTCTTCGAAGCCACAGAAATCTAAAAATAATATTTATTTAATTGATGGTTCAGGTTTTATTTTTAGGGCATATTATGCCTTACCTGCTTTAACTAGATCTGATGGGTTACCTGTCGGTGCAATTGCTGGATTTTGCAATATGATCTATAAACTTTTAAATAATAAGCAAAATAATGACATAAGTAAACCTACACATATTGTAGTTGTTTTTGATCATAAGGGTGCAACTTTTAGGTCTAAAATTTATCCAGAATATAAAATGAATAGGAAAGAACCTCCAATAGATTTAGTCCCACAATTTGAACTAATAAAGCAAGCAACTAAGGCTTTTGGTTTAGAAAGCATTGAGATGGAAGGATATGAAGCTGACGATATTATAGCTACATATGTAGATTTAGCTTTGAAAAAAGATTGGGAAGCTATCATTATCTCTTCTGATAAAGATTTGATGCAACTTGTTTCAACTCAAATTTTTATGTGGGATACTATGAAGAATAAAAAAATTGGAGTAGAGGATGTTAAAGAGAAATTTGGGGTTGATCCTTCATTAGTTATTGATGTTCAAGCATTAGCAGGTGACTCAGTTGATAATATACCTGGAGCAACAGGTATAGGAATAAAGACAGCTTCATTGTTAATTAATCAGTTTGGTTCTTTAAATATTCTTTTGGAAAATGCAAATGAAATCAAACAACCAAAAAGAAGAGAAGTATTAATTCGAGAGAAAGATCAAATATTAATTTCAAGAGATCTAGTTACTTTAAAAAAGGACGTTCCTTTAGTAAAAGATATTGAGGAATTAACAGTTTCTTCTATAAATTTTTCATCATTACTATCTTTTACTGAAAAAATGGAATTCCGAACTCTTTCAGAGAGAATTAAAAAAGATAACAAAATAATAGAAAAGACTATAGATATTTTAAAAGAGAATGAACTAACTAAAAAAGTTAGTAAAACTTTATATAAAAAAGATGTCAATGAGTATAAAATTTATAACAATTTAGAAGATGAAATTGAAACTAATTATGGAGATTATGAAACTATAGTTACAAAAAAAAGGTTAGATTATTGGTTAGATATAATTAATGATGTTTATTATTGTTCATTAGACATTGAAACAACTTCTTTAGACGAGATTGATGCTACTTTAGTAGGTATTTCATTATCAGTAGGATCTGGAATTGCATGTTACATACCATTAAACCACATATTTTATAAATCCAAAACTGAAAATAATAATCAAAATTTTATTGATCAACTTCCATTTGAATATGTTATCGACAAAATAAGACCTATTCTTGAAAATCCATCCATTTTAAAAATTGGACAAAATATTAAATTTGATTTCAAAATTTTAAAAAAATATTCTGTAACTCTTTGCTCTTATGAAGACACAATGTTAATGTCTTATTCTTTAAATGCAGGGTTGCATCGTCATAATTTAGATTTTTTATCAGAGAAATTTCTTAATCATAGCCCAATCAATATTTCTCAACTATTAGGAACTGGAAAAACAAAAAAAATTTTTTCTGAAATACCAATAGATTTAGCTACTAATTATGCTGCAGAAGATGCTGACATAACTTTTAGGTTATGGAAAATTTTTAGGCCAATGTTAGCTATCAAAAAAGTTTCTACTATTTATAATCGAATAGAAATGAAATTAATTTCAGTTTTAGCTGAAATGGAAATGAATGGAATTTTAATTGATGCAAATATTTTAGCACATTTATCAAATCAGTTTTCAAAAAAACTAAGCTTATTAGAAGAAAAAATATATTCAATATCTAAAGAAAAATTTAACATTGGTTCTCCAAAACAATTAGGACTAATTTTTTTTGAAAAGTTAGGTTTTAAAGGTGGTAAAAAAGGAAAAACTGGAACTTATTCAACTGATGTCGATGTATTAGAGACATTAGCTTCAGAAGGTCACAATTTGCCAGAATTTGTTTTAGAGTGGAGGCAAATTTCAAAATTGAGGTCTACATATACGGAATCACTTCAAAATCATATTAAATCAAAAACAGGAAGAGTACATTCAGGCTTTCTTTCATCTGGTGCAACAACAGGGCGGTTATCTTCATCTAATCCAAATTTGCAAAATATTCCTATAAGAACTGATGATGGGAGAAAAATTAGATCTGCCTTTATATCAGGTAAAGGAAAAAAGTTGGTCAGTTTTGACTATAGTCAGATTGAACTAAGGATCTTAGCTCATATTGCTAATATTAATAATTTAAAAAATGCATTCAAAGATGGGCAAGATATTCATTCTCAAACGGCTTCAGAAGTATTTCAGGTTCCATTAGAAAATTTAAATTCTGAATTAAGAAGACAGGCAAAAGCTATTAATTTTGGAGTGATTTATGGAATTTCAGCTTTTGGATTGGCAAACAACCTTAGAATTACAAGAGAAAAAGCTAAAAACTTTATTAATAAATATTTTGAACGTTATCCAGAAATAAAAAAATATATGGATCTAACAATAAATGAAGCTAAAGAAAAAGGTTATGTTCAAACTTTGTTTGGGCGTAAAATACATACTCCCAATATTAATTCTAAAGGGCCTGCAGCTGGTTTTGCTAAGCGATCTGCAATTAATGCACCTATTCAAGGAACCGCTGCTGATATAATTAAATTAGCAATGATTAAAATTCCTCAATTACTTATTGAAAATAATCTGAGTGCAAAACTGGTATTGCAAGTACATGATGAATTATTATTTGAAGTACCAGATGAGGAAGTAGAAACTTTAAAGAATAAGGTAATCATTGAGATGGAAAATGCTTCTAATCCATTTCTTACTTTAGATGTTCCATTGAAAGTTGATTTTGGTGTTGGTGATAACTGGAATAATGCGCATTGAAATTTAAAATAATGGAATTTAATATAACTTTTTTAAATCACTATCAATACTTGCATAATACTTGCATAACTTTTTAAAGAAAATAAAAAATGCATCAATATTATGAAAAAAGCACTTATTACTGGCATAACAGGTCAAGATGGATCTTATTTAGCTGAATTTCTTTTAAAAAAAGGGTATGAAGTTCATGGTATTAAAAGACGCTCTTCGTCTTTAAACACTGAAAGAATTGATCACATCTATGAAGATGCTCATGAAAACAATCCCAAACTAACACTGCATTATGGAGATTTATCTGATACTTCAAATTTAACAAAAATTATAAGTGAAGTTGAACCTGATGAACTATATAATTTAGGTGCGCAAAGTCATGTCGCAGTAAGTTTTGAAAGTCCAGAATATACAGCAAATATAGATGCTCTTGGTACCTTAAGATTATTAGAAGCTATTCGGTTTCTGGGATTAGGTCAAAAGACAAAATTCTACCAAGCATCTTCTTCTGAGATGTATGGTTTAGTGCAAAGTACGCCACAGAACGAAAAAACTCCTTTTTATCCTTGTTCACCTTATGCCGTTGCAAAAATGTATTCCTACTGGATAACTATAAATTATAGAGAGTCATATAATTTATTTGCCTGCAATGGTATTTTGTTCAATCATGAAAGCCCAAGAAGAGGAGAAACATTTGTAACTAGAAAAATTACAAGAGGTTTGTCAAATGTTGCATTTGGCTTGGATGACTGTGTTTACCTTGGAAATCTGAATGCTTTAAGAGATTGGGGACATGCTAGAGACTACGTAGAGATGCAGTGGAAAATGCTACAACAAAAAAATCCCAAAGATTATGTTATAGCAACTGGGAAACAACATACAGTAAGAGATTTTATCAAATGGACTGCATGTGAACTTGGTTTTGAGATAGAATTTACAGGATATGGTAAAGGTGAAGTTGGAATAGTAAGTAAAATAAATTCAGACTTATCTCAATATATTTCACTTGGTCAAAAAGTAATAAAGGTTGATCCTAAGTACTTTAGACCAACTGAGGTTAAATCATTATTAGGTGATGCAATGAGAGCTAAAAAAGAGCTCGGTTGGGAAGCCAAAACCTCAGCTCAAGAATTATGTGCTGAAATGGTTAAAGAAGATTTGTTAATAGCTAAAAGAAACCAATTACTAATTAATAATGGATATGAAATACCAATTCACAAAGACGATTATGATTTGAAAAAATCATACTTTCCTAAAAATAATAGTGAATATTTAAACATTTCTTAATTTAAAAATTATTGAAAATATGAGAGTTTTTATCGCTGGACATAAAGGAATGGTTGGTAACGCAATTTTAAAAAAATTGCTTGCCAAGAATGAATATGAGATAATCTATAGGAACAAAAGTGATTTAGATTTAATTGATCAATATTCCGTTTCATCATTTTTTAAAAAAGAAAAAATAGATTGTGTTATAATTTGTGCAGCAAAGGTCGGAGGTATATTTGCTAATAATGAGTACCCAGCTGATTTTATTTATGAAAATCTACAAATTCAAACAAATATTATTCATCAAGCACATTTATCTGATATACAAAAATTAGTTTTTTTAGGCTCATCTTGCATATATCCAAAAAATTTAGGTGAGAATTTAACTTTAAAAGAAAATTATCTTTTACAAGGACCTTTTGAACCAACAAATGAACCATATGCTATTGCTAAAGTAGCAGGTATAAAAATGTGTGAAAGTTATAATAGGCAGTATTTAAGAGATTATAGATGTGTTATTCCCTCAAATCTTTATGGACCTTGTGACAATTATAACTTAAAAAATGCACATGTAATTCCTTCTTTAATAAGAAAAATACACGAAGCAAAATTAGGTGGTGTCGATAGCGTATCTATTTGGGGTGATGGAACTCCATTGAGAGAGTTTTTATTTATAGATGATATGGCTGAAGCAATTATTTTTATAATGAAATTGCATAAAAAAATCTTTTTTTCTAATACTGATTCTACTCTATCTCATATTAATGTAGGTACTGGTGAAGAGATTAGCATTTTAAATTTAGCTAAACTATTAAAGACTATAATAGATTATAAGGGGGAAATAAAATTTGATAAAAATAAACCAAACGGTGTTTCAAAAAAATTGCTAGATATAAGCTTGGTTAATTCACTTGGTTGGGAACCAAAGGTAGGTTTAAAATTTGGTTTAGAAAAAACTTATAGTTGGTTTCTGGAGAACTATTCTTCTATGAGGAGATAAATATGATTTTGAATTTTTGGGTATTCTTCATTTAGTTAGTGTAAATTATTTAGTATTTTAATTCTTCTATGAGTAGAGAAATTTTATTTATAAATTTTTCATTAGGATGACTAATGACTATATTGGTTCCTTTAATTTTCTTTTTTTTAAATGGATAAGAGCCTATTGAAGTGTCTGGGTAAAGAGAAGCTATTGTAGAAAGTTTTTCTGCAATTTCTCCTTCAGGTTTATTGACAGTAACAGTTATTGATTTTATCGAATATTCAGATTTTAGGTTTTTAATAATGGTTTCAACCATAGACTTGAAAATTTTTGGAACTCCTGCCAAAACAAAAACATTTTCAATTTGAAAACCAGGTGCTACGCTTACAGGATTTGGTATCATAATTCCACCCTTTGGTATTCTAGCCATTCGCAATCTTGCGCTATTTAGTTCAACTTTTTGTATTTTATAATAATCTTCTAATAACTTTTTTGCTTTTAAGTTAACAGGAAGCGAAACATTAAAAGCACTAGCAACACACTCTGCTGTAATATCATCATGAGTAGGTCCAATTCCACCACTTGTAAAAACGTATGTATATTTATTTCTTAGATTATTTATACATGCTACTATATGATCTTTATTATCAGGTATAATTCTTACTTCATTTACTGTAATACCAATCAAAAGTAACTTCTGTGCTAAATATCTAGAATTTAGTTCTTGCGTGCGTCCAGATAAAATCTCATTACCTATAATAATTATAGCAGAATTTCTAAGTTTCTCGTGCAACATGGATCTAACTTATGACTATGATTTTACTTTTTCAATGGTATTATAAGTTAAAATTTAAATTAAAGAATAATATGCGATTTTCTAGTGAACTAATTGAAGCAAGATTAATAAAAAAATACAAAAGGTTTTTGGCAGATGTAAGTTTTAATAATGGTTCTAAGAAAACTGTATACTGCCCAAATCCAGGATCTCTATTAGGATTGAATGTAATAAATTCTAAAGTTTGGCTTGAGAGATCCCAAAATAAAAAATCAAAATACGAATATATATGGAGATTGATTGAACTTAGAGATGGAACATTAGTTTGTATAGATACACAAATGGCTAATAAGGTAATCTATGAAAATTTAAAAAATGGGCAGATACCTGAATTAATAGAATATGAGACAATTATTTCTGAACCTAAGATTGATGATGAAAGTAGACTTGATTTCCTTTTAAAATCAAAAAATATACCTGCATGTTTTATTGAAGTTAAATCCTCCACACTATCAAGATTTCCAGGTATTTCTGAATTTCCAGACACAATTACTAAAAGGGGATCAAAACATTTATCCATATTGACTGATTTAAAAATGAATGGATTTAGATCAATACAAATTTATTTGCTTCAAAGAAATGATACGAATAGTTTTAAGATAGCTAAAGATATCGATGAAATTTATTTTCGATCTCTGAAAGAAGCAAGAAAATCTGGAGTGGAAATTATGGTTTTTCAAAGTGATGTTTCTAAATCAGGCATTAAATTAAGTAAAAAAAGATTACCTTTTTTATAAATTATTTAATTATTTGTCGTTATTCATTTATAGTACTTGATAGGTCAACAAATAATTTATATAGCAGGATAATAATTTGAATTTGATTAAGGAAATATTGTTGGATACTAACCGATTAAATAAAGATGGTATAAGAATTCATGGTGCATCTGAACTCGCAGAAATGAGGCTTTCTTGCAAACTTGCTGCGGAAACTCTTGATATGATTGGTGATTATGTTGAGCCTGGAGTTTCAACAGAAAGTATTAATATTTTATGTCATGAGTTTATGCTAGATCATGGTGCTAAACCTGCAACTCTTGGTTATAGAGGGTTTCCTAAATCGTGCTGTATTTCTATAAATCATGTTGTATGTCATGGTATACCAGGTCCAAAACTCTTAAAGGAAAGTGATATTTTGAATATTGATGTCACCTGTATACTTAATGGATGGTTTGGTGACAGCAGTAGGATGTATGTTGCTGGCAATATAACTAAAAAAGCTAACCGTTTGATTGATGTAACATATAACAGTTTATTAAAAGGAATTGAAGTAGTTAAACCAGGCAATACTTTTGGAGATATTGGAGATTCTATTCAAAAATATGTAGAGAGTAAAAAAATGTCAGTAGTAAGAGATTTCTGTGGTCATGGTGTTGGTAGAAGCTTTCATTCAGCTCCTAATGTTTTACACTTTGGTGAAAAAAATACAGGCTCAGTTTTAGAACCTGGAATGTTTTTTACTATTGAACCTATGGTTAATTTAGGGAAACCTGATACTAAGATTTTATCTGATAATTGGACAGCTGTTACAAAAGATAAATCACTCTCTGCTCAATTTGAGCATACTGTTGCTGTTACTAATGATGGGGTAGAAGTTCTTACACTCTCTCCTGAAAATAAGTTTTATCCTTTCTAATAAAAAAATTATTTATTACCATGACAGTTTTTATATTTTTTCCCTGAACCACAAGGACACGGAGCATTTCTACCTACCTTACCCCAATTAGCTGGAACGGTATTTTGAGGGTTTTCTTTTTCCATATTATCTAATTTATTAGACCTAAAATCAGTACTACTAGGATTATTATTTTCATCTTGAATTTTACTTGAGTCAACTAATTGAAAGAATGCCATAAATTTTGTGACCTCTTCTCCTATATTTTGAAGTAATACTTCAAATAGTTCGTATGCTTCTGACTTATATTCATTTAATGGATCTCTTTGGGCATAACCTCTAAAACCAATAACAGATCTTAAGTGTTCAAGTTTTAAAAGATGCTCTCTCCAAGATTTATCTATTGTTTGTAATAAAATTTGTTTTTCTATATTTTTTATCAATTCTATGCCATATTTATTATTTTTTTCATCTAAATTTTTTGATGCTGCAGAGTTGATACGATCTTGCAATTCTTCACCAGAAAAATTTTCTTCATTTACCCAAGTATTTAATGAAACATTAAGACCTAATTTCTCATCTAGCTTATTTTTAAGTAGATCGATATCCCATTGCATTGGATCACTTTCATCTGAAATATTATCCCAAACAATATTATCTATAACTTTTTCTCGCATTTCAATAATTGTTTCAGAAACAGTTTCTGATTCCATTATTTCTCTTCTTTGATTAAATATTGATTTTCTTTGCAAATTCATAACGTCATCATACTTGATTAGATTTTTTCTAATATCAAAATTTCTTGCTTCTACTTTACTTTGAGCTCTTTCCAATGCCTTATTAACCCAAGGATGAGCTATACTTTCTCCTTCTTTCATCCCTAGTCTTTTAAGCATAGAATCTAATTTATCAGATCCAAAAATTCTCATTAAGTCATCTTCTAAACTTAAGTAAAAAGACGTTCTTCCAGGATCTCCCTGCCTACCAGATCTTCCCCTTAGTTGATTATCAATTCTTCTACTTTCATGCCTTTCAGTTGCTAAAACAAATAGACCTCCAGCGTCTTTTACAATCTTCTTAGATTTTTCTACATCCTCTACAATTTTTTGTTTTAAGGCAATAGGATCATCTTTTGATTTTTCTTTTCTCTCATCAAAAATCATATCCACATTTCCGCCAAGTTGAATATCAGTTCCTCTCCCAGCCATATTAGTAGCTATAGTTACAGCTCCTGGAATACCAGCATTTGCAATAATATATGCTTCTTTTTCATGATATCTTGCATTCAAAACTTGATGCTTTATGTTTTCTTTTTGGAGCATATTAGAAAGTATTTCTGATTTTTCAATGGATGTTGTACCAACGAGAACAGGTTGATTTTTTTTATAAGCCTTTTTTATTTCACTTACGACAGCATAATATTTTTCTTTGGAAGTTCTAAAAACTTGATCATCTTCATCTTTCCTAATAACTTCTTTATTGGTTGGAATTTCAAGTACACCTAGATTATATATTTCAGAAAACTCTTCTGCTTCAGTAAGTGCAGTTCCAGTCATTCCTGCTAATTTTTCGTAAAGTCTAAAATAATTTTGAAAAGTTACAGAAGCAAAGGTGACATTTTCTGATTGTATAGACACATTTTCTTTTGCTTCAATTGCCTGGTGTAAGCCATTAGATAACCTACGACCACTCATCATTCTTCCAGTAAATTCGTCTATAAGTACAATTTCATTATTTCTTACTATATAATCTTTATTTTTATAAAACATTTTATGTGCTAGAAGTGCTTGATTTATATGATGAACAAGACTTGTACTTTCTGGATCATAAAGCGACTGATTTACATCCATAAGGTTATTTTCTCTAAGTGTAGATTCTAGATATTCTATTCCTGGATCAGTTAGATTTACCGATCTACTTTTTTCTTCCAATTCAAAATGTTCATTTTTTAAATTGGGGACAAATTTATTGATACTATTATAAAGATGAGATCTATCTTCAGTTGGACCAGAAATTATCAATGGTGTTCTTGCTTCATCAATTAAAATACTGTCAACTTCATCTACAATTGCAAAATATGGCTTTCTTTGAAATACTTCCTCTAGATTTGATTTCATGTTGTCTCTTAAATAATCAAATCCAAGTTCATTATTAGTTGCATAAGTTACATCTGATAAATAAGCCTCTTTTTTTTCAATATCATCCATGTCTGGATAAATAGCTGCAACCTTTAGATTTAAAAAATTATAGATTTCTCCCATCCAGGTAGAATCTCTTTTGGCAAGATAATCGTTTACTGTTACTATATGAACACCACGACCAAGTAAAGAATTTAGATATACTGGCATAACTGCAGTTAAGGTCTTACCTTCCCCAGTTTTCATTTCAGCAATATTACCTTGATGCAGAAAAATTCCGCCAATCAGCTGCACATCGAAAGGCCTCTGTCCTATTGTTCTTACAGATGCTTCCCTTACTACTGCAAAAGCCTCAGGTAGTATTTGATCTAATGTCTCACCACTTTTTATGCGTTTTTTAAAAATATTAGTTTTATCCGATAATTGTTGATCTGATAGTTTTTTAATTTGATTTTCGTAATCATTTATTTTTGCAACTATTGGTGAAATAGATTTAATTGCTCTTTCATTAGAAGAGCCAAAGATTTTTGATGCTAATTTTCCAAAACCCAACATATTTTTTCAAAAGCCTTTATATTTTATTTTTGTTAGTATCTAATTAAGGATAAATACATTATAAGTAATTTAAAATTGTTGTAGTAGATACTTATCTCAAGGTAAAGAAGTAAAAATCTATAAACAATAGGATAGAATTTACATCTAATAAATATTTAAAATATTAAATTTATTATAAAATGAAAAAAATTAATTCCCTCAATAAAGAAAAAATAAAATTAAAAGGTGCAAAATTTTCAGCCTTAAATGCTAATATAAAATATAAAAATAAATTAGACTT
>MDTB01226590.1_pt1 | contig 21591 bp, 23 predicted proteins | sample 811161 | NCBI WGS metagenome assembly MDTB01 (sample SAMN05326650, study PRJNA326480) | marine metagenome | isolation source: seawater | place: Mediterranean Sea | collected 2009 | reverse complement strand
TAATTATACAAGCATAAATATATGGAAAATAGTCTTGAAAAAAAAAAAAAATGTCCAAAAATGTACGACATTGTCTTGCCCTGTCCAGTCTAGAAAAAAATACACGATGAGAGCAGAGTGTTTTTTAAGATCAAAATTAATACTAATGGACAAAATAGTGAAAAACGGCCACTATGGTAAAACCAATGGATATAGTAAAGGAATATATGTTGGCGATTAATTTTAATAAATGTTGCCGAGAGCTAGCAATACCAACTGACTGAAAAGATGACGCAAGCCCGTGATTCAAATGCAGCCCAAGTAGGCAAAATGAAACACAATAAATTAGGGTTCTAATAGTTTCATTGTAGAATTTTTCTTTCAATTCATGAAAATACTTTAATGAGTCTGGCGCCTCATAGAGGACGTATTTATATTCCATTTCAGGAATCCAAAAATCATAAAAATGTAGGCCCAGAAAAGCTAAAACGACAAGACCCGTTATAATCATGTTTTTTGAAACCCAAGAACTTCGTGTTTTATGATAAATATACTTTTCATTTCTAGCTTTTTTGTTTTGGTACTCTAAAAAAAGCCCCATCATAAAATGAAAACAGACCCCAAACATTAGAATGGGCTGCAAAACAAACTGCACAATTGGATTGTATCCCATAAAATGTGAGATGGCATTAAATGTTTTTCCATTATCGGGAATTAAAGAGGTAAGATTTATTGCAAGGTGTTGCATTAAAAAAATCATTAAAAAAATCCCAGACAGAGCCATTAAAACCTTTTTAATAATTGATGTGTACATTTCAGTTTGCTTTAAGTGAAAATTTAAATTTAATTACAAAATGAGAATAAAAAAAAATAAATTAATTAAAAGTTACATATAGTTTTCTATATATTAGGGGGTGACTAGTGCATCTTTAAGTCTAAGTCTATTTCCCAGTTGGCCTTAATTTTTATAGTTTCTGGATAAAATTTTCTTTTTTCAGGCTCGATCCCCCCAAAGATATTTCCTGGGGTCCAATACCCATCATTATTTGAGTCTTCAAACACACGGACATGGTATTCCCCAGGACTAAGGAAATAAAAAGAGACCAGATTGCTAGAAAGCCTTTTTGTTTGAGCGGTATTTTCAACCAAACTATAAAGCTCTATATAAAGGTTTTGTTTCTGTTCGGAGTGAGACACGTTTAACGATCCATAATTCACTGTATTGAAGTCATAAATAAAAGACGTGGAGTCATTTGGGTGACAATTATTATTTATGGCGGCATCACTAGAAATAATTAATTCCTCTTCGCCCAACAATTCAAATGAAACAGGTATTATAATTTTAAACGGATTTTCTAAATATGCAGACAGGCTATCTTTTCGATTCTTCCACCGAAAACGCAGATTATTGAGGTAGTCAATAGGGCATGAAGACGCTATAGCAATTTCTTTTTTATAAAAAATCTCTTCTAAATTATAGATGTTTTTAAAATTAACTTTTGCAGAATCCGAAATATTTATAAATATTGAGTCGACGCCATTTGGGCTTTGATACTTAATAAAATCAGGTTGACCCATAAACCAAAAAACTGACTGATAATCACCCCTGTGCCAAAGTCCCTCAGTCCCGATTACCGAGATGTCTTTTTCCATTAGGCCATGATTAAAAACAACACTATTTTTATTTATTATTTTTGCTATAATATTTTGGTCACAATTTTCTCGAAACATCTCTATAGAGAGATTGTCTTCGCTCGCACTAGTTTTAATTTGGTTTGAAGCCAATTCGCCACAATCATATAATAAGTTTCTATTGTCATCGATAAAACTAAAAAGCACAAAACTTTCATCATTAATATTTTCAATTGAAAACAGCCCAAGAGAATCGCTAAAAGTGTAATATATGGGGCTGGTTAGGCTGTCAAAATCTTTATATAGGCCAACCACAGCATTTTTAACAAAATTATTATCATAAAGACTCGTTGTTTGGCCCTGTATTTTTAATGAGTCTATTTCAGGGCCAGTAGAGAACACATATTTAAAGTTGCCAAGAACATTGCCCTCATTTAGGTCAACTATGGATTTAGAAAAGTTAATTATATGTGTTTGAGATGAGCTTAGTGTATCATAAAAATATAGCTCAACACTTTTTCCTTTAGATGTTATTTTGGGCATTGGGTTTATCGGAGGAGAAAATATAATGCCCGTCTTGTTGGCCAAAGACACATATTCGTTAAATTCGATTTTTATTTTTGAACTATTGAAATTAATCGTATTATTTGGTGGCTCACAGTAAACAACTTTTGGAGGAATGGTATCAATGGCCCCTCCACTTGGTGGCAAAATATTGGCACAACCACCAATTAAAATAGTAAAAAAAATAAACATATAGTTTTTCATATATTTAGCTTAAAATTTTTAAATCCATTTCACCTGCGGTCAAATTAATGGCTAAAATTTCCACACACACCTCTTGACCCAAAATATATTTTTTTCCTGTTTTTTTTCCAATAAGGCAAAACCTAGCATCATTGTAAGAGTATTTTTCATTTCCTATTTTATTAATAGAAACCAGCCCTTCTCCTTTTCCACCATCCAACTCGACATACATTCCCCAATTAGTTAGACCAGAAACTGCTCCATAAAAACTCTCCCCCACAGATTCTTGCAAAAGTTTTAGTTGAATAAATTTATTAATTTTTCTTTCTAGCTCAATATATTTTCTTTCAACATTAGAAAAGTATATACAATCCCTCCCAATATTTTCTATGCTTATTTTTTTGTTTTGAACAGCGGCGCCTAGTAGCCTATGAACGATTAAGTCAGAATATCGTCTAATTGGAGAGGTGAAGTGAGTATATTTTTTAAAACCGAGACCGTAATGTCCAAGGTTTTTAATGTCGTATTTAGCCTTTGACATAGCTCTAAGAACAAAACTTGTAACTGTGTCCTTATGAACTTTTGGGGATGATGAAATCATCAAAGTATTTATTTTTTTTGATAAATTTTTATGATTAATATTTATTTTTTTATTTGGTAAAATTTGGTTTAAATATTTAGCCAAATCTTTGATTTTTTCTTGATTGGGTAAATCATGAACTCTGTATATAGTTGGATGGAAATCACCTAGCTTTTCAGCAACAAATTTATTGGCAAGTAACATAAACTCCTCTACTAAATGATGAGCATTTAAGCTTGGCTTTTTAATTACAGAACAGGGTTCTCCAGATTTATTTAGTTCAAAAGAAATACTGGATCTTTCAAAATTAATAGAGCCATTTGACATTCGTTCTTTTCTCACATTTTGAGCAATTTTATTTAAAACGCACAACTCTTTATAAAACTCCCCCTCTCCCGCCATAAGCACAACATCTACCTCTTCGTAGGTGAATCGTTTATTTGATTTAATAACACTTTTATCAAAAGAAATATTCTCAATTATTTTTAAGTTGGAATTAAACTCTATTGAGACAGAAAATGCAAGCTTTTCTTCTTTTGGGCGGAGTGAACAAACTAGGTTTGATAATTTTTCAGGAAGCATGGGAATAACGGTTCCAGGAAAATACACAGAAAACGCTCTTAAACGGGCCTCTTTATCAATAGATGAACCCGGGACAACATATTGGCTAACATCTGCAATATGAACACCAATACATATATTTTTATTTTTTAAAAACTTAACCGAAAGAGCATCATCAAAATCTTTTGCATCTATCGGGTCTATGGTAAACGTAGATAAATTACGAAAATCTTTTCTTTGGCGAATAGTTTTTTCATCTATATTATTAGACACTTGATTAATCTCCTGTTTAATATTTTCAGAAAAGTTGGCTTGGATATCATAGAGCTCAATATTAGATTCAATTTCTAATTTTAAACTTGGACTATCTTCTAAAACACGGGAGACGCTTCCAAATGGACATTTTGCAGATTCAGGCCAATCTAAAAAATTCACAATCACCCTATTGTTGTGTTTTGCTCCACACAAATGTTTTTTTGGAATGAAAAAATCAGATCCAGCTCGATTTTTATCGGCAATGAAAAAATAATTTAAACCCTCTTTAGAAATCTTTCCAATAAACTTTGTGCTATTACGCTTTACTACCCTATTTACCTTTCCCTCAACTCGTCCTCTAATATTGCCTAGAATTTGTATAGAAACAGTATCTAAATTTAATGAATTAAGGCGATTTTTATTTTTTATAAAAATATCATTTTGATAGCCCAAGAGTGTCACAAAACCATGCCCAGATTTATTAATTTCAATAGTTCCTGTTAAAAGTTGACTGCTTTGATTATATCTATATTTATGATCATTGATATTAACAATAAGCTTGTCTTTTAATAACCTTCTTAAGGTTGAGGCAATGACCTTTTTATACGCCCCCCCCTTTAGGTTTAACCTCCAAGATATTTGTTTAATATTTAAAGCAATATTTTGGGTTTTCAGAATTTTTAAAATATCGGACTTTAAAGATTGAAATTTAGTATTTTTGATTTTAGACATTTAGTACATACTTGGCAACAAGATAGTTAAATTATTAAGTCTCTGGCAATTTAAATATAATAATAACAGCTGACGTAGCTCAGGGGTAGAGCACTTCCTTGGTAAGGAAGAGGTCGGGAGTTCAAATCTCCTCGTTAGCTCATAGGGCCGAAAAGATTAAAAAAAGTGTTTATGAAACAATTTATTATTGTCATTGCAACAAGTTCATTATTGTTTTTATTTTCTTGTGAAAATAAAAACAAGGATTTTTGTGGCTATATTTGTTTTGGCGATAATGGAGTATGTGAACAGGTTTATAGTGATGCCGAATTTTTGACGATAGAAGATTGTATTCAAAATTGCTCACAGAATATCCAACTCCCCCCAACACGGGTGACGGTATTTTTATATGAAAACTGTCCTATTGCACAATATATGTGCGGACCACTTAGGGAAGCATACAGATATTTTTGTGATACATTAAATCAAAATATAGTATTTAGAGGATTTTCTCCGAATTCATTTTCTACAGAATTAAGTGTTTCTAGCTTTGTTATTGAATATGATATTCCGTTTAATGTTACATGGGACTACAATATAATAGAGGATCAGCCGGGACAGCATACTCAACATTATTTACCAATTGTTACACCTGAAGTGTTTGTGGAATATAATGGGGAATTAATTTATAGAGGAATGATTGACAACAGCTATCAAGCACTAGGTCAGTGGAGCGCCCCAACAGAACATTATTTGTTAGATGTTTTAACTGAAACACTAAATGGAGCAAACATAGAGTTTTTTGAAACAGACGCTATTGGTTGTTTTATTAATTATTAAAAAAAGAAGATTAATAGGCTTTATTTTGGGATAAAACTTTCAATCAGAAACAAATAGTATTAAATTAGATGTTTCAATACAATAAAATGGACCACACCCTATTAACATATAAACAGACAATGAATCCGTTAAAAGAGGATTTATTAAAGAATAGGTTTATTAATGCAATAGGCCCATTACTGTTTTTTATTTCCGTAAATATGCTATATGCTCAAACAGATATAATAAATAGCCCAACTCTTATTTCTTCATCAGGGGGAACATTAATACAAGATAATTATAATTTATGTTTTTCTTTGGGAGAGATGGCAATAGAATCATATGTGCATACAGACGCCATTTTAACACAGGGATTTCATCAGGAGCAATATCAATTATCAGCGATGGGAGAAATATCCAACCAAAACGCAATTAGTATTTTTCCGAACCCAACTACAGACAAATTGCACATTAATTGTCAACAAGATAATTTTGTCGATTTAATAATAAAAGACATAAAGGGAAGTGTCGTTTTTTCATTGTTAGAAGCAGAAGGTATGCAGACACACAGCATTCAATTAAGCCATTTTTCTCAGGGTGTTTATTTTTTAGAAATTGACTTAACAAAAAACAAAAAGCAAGTTTATAAAATTCAAAAGATTAATTAATTATGAAACACAGACTCAGTATTCTTTTATTACTATTAGTGATTATTTGCGAGGCTCAAGCGCCACACACCTTTTCATATCAAACTGTTATAAGAGACAATAATTGGCAGCCCAGGGTCAATGAAACCATTAATATTGCTATTAGTATATCTGAAGATAGTCCTGATAATTTCCCCATATATAGAGAAGAGCACTTTTCTGTTACCACAAACAATATTGGTCTATTAAACCTTGCTGTTGGGGGTGGGCAGCCGACACCAACATCTAGCTTTAGTAATATAGATTGGGGTAACCATACGCATTTTTTAACTATAGGTATAGCTGAGACAAGTGATAACACTTCTGAAACAGATTATTTGATTATTGGATCAACCCAACTAAGAAGCGTTCCCTATGCTTTATTTTCAGAGAGCAGTGGAAATCCTGGCAATCCTGGGCCACAAGGAGAGCAGGGGATACAGGGTCCGCAAGGAGACATGGGACCAATTGGACCACAAGGGCCAACTGGACCACAAGGCTTACAGGGAATACAAGGAGATCCAGGACTACAGGGAATACAAGGAGACCCAGGACCAACGGGCTCTCAGGGGCCAAGTATTTATGAGTCTTGGTTGGACGCAGGAAATACTGGCACACTAGAAGAGTTTGTTTTAAGTATGGACACATATAGTCTTTGGTTAGACGCAGGAAATGCTGGCACAATTTCAGATTTTTTTACGTTTTTGCAACAGGGCCCGACAGGACCACAGGGACCACAGGGACCACAGGGATTACAGGGCCCGACAGGACCACAGGGACCAGTTGCTACTAGTTTAGATTTAACCAATTTGACGATAAATGATGGCAATGGTAATTGTTATTCTGTTGAAGTTGGCTTTGGACTATCCATGGTATTAATGTTAGGAGACGAGGTTCCCTGCCCTCAGTAAATTTCTACTAAAACGGGACAGTGATCAGAATGAAAAACATTATTTAATATTTTAGCATCTTTGATTTTATGTTTCATATTGGCACTTAATAGATTATAGTCTATTCGCCAACCTTTATTATTTTTTCTAGAATTTGCCCTATAGCTCCACCAGGAGTATTGATGGGGCTCAGGGCTAATGGCCCTAAAGGTATCTATAAAACCAAGAGCCAAAAACTCACTTAACCAATTTCGCTCTTCTGGCAAGAATCCTGATGAATTTTTATTGCCAATAGGATTATGAATATCAATTGGTTTGTGACAAATATTATAGTCTCCGCAAATAATGAGATTATCCATATTATTAGCTTTTATAAAATTATAAAAATACCGTAAGAAATCCATTTTAAAATTTTGCCTAAAATCACCACTGCTACCAGAGGGGAAATAACATGAAAGCACAGATAGCTTATCCAGATCAATTCTTAAAACACGCCCCTCACAATCAAACTTTTCTGCCCCACAACCCACAACGACTTTTTGAGGTTTTTTTTTGGACAGAATAGCCACCCCGCTATACCCCTTTTTAATTGCAGAATGCCAAAAACAATAATAACCCAAGTTTTCAAATAATTGGATCTCAAATTGATTCGAGTGGGCCTTAATTTCTTGTAAACAAATGATATCAGGAGACTCTATTTCAAGCCAATCTAAAAAGCCTTTTTTAATTGCAGCACGAATACCATTTATGTTGTAAGAGATAATTCTCATTCGCCTAAATATATTTCTGGAATATCTCCCTCTACAATTAGGTTGCCCTCTGTTGAGTTTATAATTTCATTTATTTCGACTCCCGGGGCACGCTCCTTTAGCACAAAACTATTATTAGCAACCTCTAATACAGCAAGGTTTGTTACTATTTTTTTCACACAATTTAATCCAGTAATGGGTAGTGAACAATTTTTAAGTAATTTTGATTCGCCCTTTTTATTTGTGTGCATCATTGCTACAATAATATTTTTAGCTGAGGCCACCAAATCCATTGCACCCCCCATGCCCTTAACCATTTTCCCAGGTATTTTCCAGTTAGCAATGTCTCCATTTTGAGACACCTCCATTGCCCCCAAAACAGTTAAATCTACACGCCCGCTTCTAATCATACCAAAGCTTTCAGCGGAGCTAAATAAGCAAGATCCCGCAATGGTTGTAATAGTTTCTTTGCCCGCATTAATAAGGTCCGCATCTACAGTCTCTTTTGTGGGGAAAGGCCCCATGCCCAACAATCCATTTTCGGATTGTAGAACCACAGAAATATCATCCCTTATATAGTTTGCAATTAGGGTTGGTATTCCTATACCAAGATTAACATAATCACCATCTTTTAATTCCTTAGAAATTCGTTTTGCAATTTCAAATTTACTTAATGCCATAATTCTTTTATTGTGTTGTTATTTTTTCTATTCGTTTTTCATAATTTTTGCCTTGAAAAATACGATTCACATAAATACCTGGAGTATGAATAGTATTAGGGTCTAAGGTCCCAGCCGGGACCAACTCTTCCACTTCGGCAACAGTTATTTTACCAGCAGTAGCCATCATCGGGTTAAAATTTCTCGCAGTGCCCTTATATATTAAATTACCTAAAGTGTCCCCCCTCCATGCTTTTACAAAAGCGAAGTCGGAGTCAAAAGCTGATTCTAAAATATATTTTTTACCATTAAAAGTTCTTAGCTCTTTACCTTTCGCTACTTCTGTTCCAACTCCGGCAGGAGTATAGAACGCCGGGATGCCTGCCCCTGTGGCCCGACATCTTTCGGCAAGTGTGCCCTGAGGAATTAACTCAACATCTAATTCTTTGCTTAATAATTGTTTTTCAAATTCCGCATTTTCGCCAACATAAGAAGAAATCATTTTTTTTACTTGACGTGTTTTTAGCAATAAACCAATACCAAAGTCATCAACCCCAGCATTATTAGAAATAAACGTCAATCCCGTATTCCCTCTTTTTACCATAGCAGAGATAAGGTTTTCAGGGATACCACACAATCCAAATCCCCCAAGCATAATTGTCATATTATCTTGAACATCAAATATTGCCTCATTTGCACTATTATATAATTTATTCATATTTAAAATTCTTCATCATTAATATTTTTTTTGTCATCATTGCAGTCTAATGTAACAGAAACACCATTTTCAGGGAAGGGGAAAGGGTTTTTAGAAATATTCAACACGGGGTCAGAATATACTGACTGCATATAGTCTCCCCATATTGGTAAAGCAAGCTCAGCCCCTTGCCCCAAATTTAAATCTCGAAAACGCACAGATCTATTGTCAGCTCCAGTCCAAACACCAGTTGCTAGTTCAGGAACAAAACCAATAAACCATCCATCAGCATGATTTTGAGTAGTTCCTGTTTTACCAGCTATTTCATTTGTGAAGCCATACTTCCAGCGAAGCCTTCCTCCAGAACCTTGATTTATAACCCCCTGGAGCAATTTGACCATGATATAATTTTTTTCCTCACTTAAAATCTCTTTTGGTGAACTGGAAAAACTTTCCAACACAACACCATTCTTATCTTCTATTCTAGACACAAATATGGGCTCCACATACATACCTTTATTTGCAAATGTGGAATATGCTCCGGTCATTTCAAATAATGAAACTTCAGCAGCTCCCAAACACAAAGAGGGCACGGCCGGCAAATAACTTTTAATACCCATTTTTCTGGCGAGCTTAATTATTTTTCTTGGGCGAAGTCGTTTCATTAAATATGCAGAAACAGTATTTTTTGACTTCGCCAGACCTTCAATTAGGGTAAATTCACCGCCATATTTTTTATTTGCGTTTCCAGGAATATAATCTTCATCTAAGCCCCATGCTTCTTTTTCAAAAATCACCTGAACATTGGGGACCTTAAGACAGGGAGAGTATTTAAACTGATCAATAGCTGTTGCGTAAACAAAAGGCTTAAAGGTAGACCCAACCTGTCTTTTTCCATCGTTAACATGGTCATATTTAAACTGATGATGATTAATACCACCAACCCAGGCTTTAATATGGCCATTTATGGGACTAATAGAAATTAAACCAGAATGTAAAAAGAAATTATAATAATGAATAGAGTCCAAGGGGGATATTACGGTATCTATTCTACCATCCCAAGAAAATAACGCGATTTCGGTAGGTTGCTTAAAAACCTTTAAAATATTTTCTTCATTTAGGCCGGCTCCAGCTAGCTTTCTATATCTTTCAGACCTTTTAATTGCAGGAATTAGCAATAAAGTGTCAATTTGACCCACACTCCAGCTTGTATCATAGGGGGCATTTTCAAATCCCTCCCAGTGGTCATAAAATTTTTTTTGCAGACCTGCAATGTGGTTTGTTAAAGAGGCTTCAGCGTATTTTTGCATTCGAGAATCAATAGTGGTATAAACCTTTAAGCCATCTTTATAGATATTATATTTTTCTCCAGTTTCTTTTTGTCTTTTTTGGGCCCAATCTGTCATAAATGAACGAAGGTGTTCTCTAAAGTATGTTGCAGAACCTTCATTGTGATCGGCTTTTTTATAGTTTAAAATTATAGGAATTAAAACTAGCGAGTCACGAATATTACTATCTAAATAACCATTTTTAACCATTTGATTTAACACAATATTCCGTCTTTTTTTCGTCTTTTCAGGCCTTTTTAGAGGATTATATAGTGATGGGTTTTTTGCCATTCCAATAAGAGTTGCCGCTTGTTCAACAGACAACATGTCCGGGACAGTGTTAAAATAAATTTTAGACGCAGATTTAATTCCAACAGCTAGATTTAAAAAGTCAAACCTATTTAGATACATTGCAATAATTTCTTTTTTAGAGTATTGTCGCTCAATTCGCGTGGCAATCACCCATTCTTTAAATTTTTGCTGGATTCGTTCAAAATTTGAGCTAGGTCTACTAGAAAAAAACATTTTTGCCAATTGCTGCGTAATAGTGCTCCCCCCACCCATATTAGGGTTTTGAGTAATAATTCCCTTGACAACCCTAATTAATGCAATAAAATCAATTCCAGCATGATTAAAAAAACGCTCATCTTCTGTGGCAATTAATGCATTTATTAGGTCTTTTGATAAATTATCAAACTCTATATGAGTTCGGTTTTCATAAAAATACTTACCAATCAGAGTATTATCAGAAGAGATAATCTCAGTAGCAAGATTGCTTTGAGGATTTTCTAATTCTTCGAAATCAGGCAATTCACCCCAATTTCCATTTACAGCAAGCATCACACAGGTAAACAGCATAATAAAGGGTGTGAAAAAACACAGAATTCCCCCAAAAATAAATAGCTTTTTGAAATTGATATGTTTAAAAAACGATGTTAGCATAATTATTTTATTTTTAAACCTAATTTATCTACCCCAATTAATTTTTCGGACCGCATACCATGAGTAATAATTAATTTATAATGTCCAATATCATGAAATTCCGAAAAACTATTAAGCATAAAATAATTATTTTTTATTCTTCCCAAGCCCTTTCCCATCCATTGCCCATATTTATTTGTAATAGAGTATTCAAGGGTGTCTTTTTTAATTGTACTCTCGTTGTGTTGAAGTTCAAATAATAAAAATATATTTCTATAAGGGTATTCTAGGGAGTTTCTAAAAAAAATGGTCGTTTCATAGTTTTTACTAGAATCATCAATTACAAAAGAACATGTTATTGCTTCTCTCATTTCCCAAGTCTCATTGTTAAAATTATGAAGCAATACATAATGGTCGTTGCAAGAAATAAAACCTACACAAACAAAGAACAAAAAAGCTCGACACAATCGCAATATATATAGTTTAAACATAATTCCAGAAAATTAATTTTTTCGCAACAAGTTACCTAAACAAAAAGATAAATCTAAAAATAATAGTTTTGAATTAGCATATCTTCTTAATGAAGAATGTGATGTATCTAATAGGTTTACAATTTCTAATACATTATTTCTAGTAATATATTTTGAAAATTGGTTTAAACTAAATCCTAAATCATTTAGGTTGTCATATTTTGAATTAGCAAAATTATAATTTAGTAAAAACGCATGTCGAAACACCCCTATTGCCATTTGAATAAATTCCAATTGTTTATGTTTTTCTTGTTTTCCCATATCACTACACCAATCTATTAAAAGAGGAATAACAGCATCTTTGTTATTGTTTTCAGCGTTTTTTAATTTGGCCCTTGGGTTTGCTGATAAAAAAGCAAGTCTGACCCAAGAAACAAACATATTTTCAAGTGGATTTAATTGGGGACCAGCCTCAAGACAATTTTTAATTTCATTATAATTATGGGAGAATTCAGAAATATAATTTAAAATATTTTCTTTATTTAAATCAGGATTTATTTTTTTGAAATGATTTAGAAGAACAGATGATTCTATTTTTTGAAACCTTTTTACTTGTAGCCTAGAAGTAATTGTTGGCAAAAGCTCTAAAGGACGATGAGAAATCAATATAAATATAGTATTATCAGAAGGTTCTTCTAAACTTTTTAAAAAAGTGTTACTAGCCTGCATATTCATGGTTTCAGCACACCAGACTATAAAAACTTTATAGCCTCCCCCATAAGACCGCAGGTTAGAAATACTTTTAATTTCTAATATATCTCGTGTTCTAATGCCGATAGTTTTATTTTCACTTTTCAATTTCATTTGCCAATCACGCATATTCATGCTAGGATTATTGAGCAAGGTTTGTTGAAAAACGGAAAAACCATCTTTACTTTTTGATTTTTTTTCTTCTTTTTCAGTCTTAATAGTTGGGAAAAAAAAATGTAAATCGGGGTGTGTTAATTTAGACATTTTTGCACAATCTTCACAGTCTTTACAGGATTCATGCTGCCCCTTATTTTTACAAAATAAATATGTGGCAAATGCAATAGCCATAGGTAATTTAAAACAGCCCTCGGGCCCCACAAATAACTGAGCATGCGGAATGCGATTTACAGAGGCCTCTTGTATTAAAAGGTTTTGAATTTTTTTATTGCCGAGAGTATTTCCAAAGTACATTATATTAAATTTACAAAAATAGATTTATTAAAAGTAGGCATGTTTATTCTTGATTATTATTGTTTTAAAAATTAACTTTAAAAATGCCAAGAATAAAAGCAAACATTAAAACGGTTTTAATAAGAGTCGACTACAATGTTCCGGTGATTAATGGAAAGGCCGTAGACCTAACAAGAATTCGAGAATCATTGCCAACCATTCAATTTTGTCTACAAAAAAAATTTAAAATTGTCTTAATGTCACATTTTGGAAGACCCCAAAATAAAGATAAAAAATACTCGTTAAAAATTATCGTAAAACATCTGGAAGACTTACTAAACCAAGAAGTTCTTTTTGTCGAAAATGGAATTAATAAAGAGACAAAAAAAAGATTTGTTGAGACGGCAAGCCATCAGGTTATCTTGTTAGAAAACCTTAGGTTTTATAATGGGGAAGCTCAGAACTCTCCAGACTTTGCAAAATCCCTGTCATTATTTGGAGATATTTATATTAATGATGCCTTTGGCGCTTCTCACAGACAACACGCCTCAGTATCAGCAATACAGAAATTTTTTATAAACAAACAATATAAGGGACTACTTTTAGAAAGAGAACTTATAGAGCTTACTAAAATAAAACATGCCCCAATTAAACCATACACCATAATTGTTGGAGGGTCTAAAATAGGATCAAAAATAAATTTATTAAAAGCTTTTTTAGGAGTTGCCGACAACATATTAATCGGTGGCGGGATGGCGTTTCCTTTTATTAAATACATGGGGGGATATATTGGAAAATCAATATGTAAAGAAGGAGAACTAAGTGTAGTAGCGCAATTTTTAAATCAATCAAAAAAAACAAAAACAAAAATTATGCTTCCAAAAGATGTGATAATTACTAAAAACATAGGTATTTCTACAAACACTCAATCTTCACCGTCCACAAGAATACCCAAAGAATATATGGGGGTAGATATAGGTCAGCGAACAAGAGAATTATTTGAAAAGATTATAAGACAGTCTAAAACAATTATGTGGAATGGCCCAATGGGCATATCTGAAATAGACCGTTTTTCTTTAGGAACAAAATCGGTGGCAACCGCAATTGTAGAGGCAACAAGTAAAAATAAAACCTATAGCTTGATAGGTGGGGGCGACACGATATCTGCAATATCTAAACTTGGGCTTCAAGACAAATTTTCCTATACATCAACAGGGGGAGGGGCAATGTTAGAGTTTTTTAAAGAAAATGGATTGCCAGAAACAAAAAATTTATTACCAATATCTAAATTAATCTAATAACATTGACACTCTTAGAAAAAATAAACCAAAAAAAATGGCAAACACTAGTTGACTTTGTAAGTAAAAATTTTGGTGCAGGGCAAACCTTAGATATTCAGGCAATATTATTTTTGATTGGAGTGAATGAGCTTGGCCAAGGATATCGTGATTTTACTAAGGAAGAAAAAATCCACCTACTTCATATTGCAATATGTAAATTATTATCACGCTATAATTATTATAAATATTGTGGAAGAGATAAAGACGGCTGGCCCCACTGGGAAACAAACAAGGAATTACCTTATCCAAAAGCCGAAGAACAAACAGGCCTAATTAAACAATCAGCTATATTATATTTTGATGAATCTGGAATAACCTATGGAAAAACACAATAAGAGCACTCCCCCTCCTCTAGCATTAGTGTCAACTCTTTAGTAGAGTTCTCCTCTAAGTAGACATACCCTTCTTTACATAATCCACTTTGTGAAGGACAGGCTCGAACTGTTACAAATGCTTTGTTCTCAAAAGAAAAGACACTCTGTCCACTATCATCTGTGTTAGAGCTCAAATTTATCATAGAACCATTTATAGGGTCTCCAGTAGAAACATTCGTAACTTCTATTATTATAGAAGCATTAGAAACCGGATTTAATTTTTGATCAACAACAATAACACTTAATTCAAAAAATGGAGATTTATAGCATTGCGCTATAAGTAAAAGAAAAAATATAAATACAATTTTATTTAATTTATTTCTAATCATGCTATCAATTGTTTTTAGATGATGTAACTTTGACTTGCAGCAAATATATACATAAATGAAACAAAAAATAAATAAATGTATAAATGAAATAAATAACATAGAGGTTAATAGCCCTGAAGAGGCTATTAATTTTCAAAATCAGTATTTAAGCAAAAAGGGCATAATTAACACTTTATTTATAGAGTTTAAAAGTTTACCGGGAGAGCAAAAAAAAATCTTAGGCAAAGAGTTAAATAATTTAAAAAATATAGCACTTGCCAAGCTTCACGTGGCAGGAAACACCAAGAAGGATAAAAAACCAAAAAAAAAATTAGACTTAACTATGCCACCTGATATTGAACCCATGGGGGGGCTTCATCCATTATCAATAGTGGAAAATAAAATTATTAGTATTTTTAAAACAGTTGGATTTACAATGTCACAAGGCCCAGAAATAGAAGATGATTGGCATAATTTTTCAGCATTAAATATGCCTAAAAATCACCCAGCAAGAGACATGCAGGATACATTTTTTATTTCTTTAAATCCAGATACATTACTCCGAACTCACACTTCCTCGGTCCAAATAAGATATATGGAAGAAAATAAGCCACCGATTAGAATAATGTCACCAGGACGTGTGTATAGAAAAGAAGACATCTCTTCTAGAGCACACTGCTTGTTTCATCAAATAGAGGGTTTATATATTGATGAGCATGTTAATTTTGCGGATTTAAAAAAAATGATCATGTTTTTTGTAGAAAGTTTATTCGGGAGCAATGTAAAGACTCGTTTTAGGCCATCGTTTTTTCCATTTACGGAACCAAGTGCGGAGGTTGATATTTATTGGGGTTTAAATTCGGAGGCAGATTATCGAATTACTAAAGGAACAGGATGGTTAGAAATTATGGGCTGCGGAATGATAGACCCAAATGTTTTAGATAATGTTGGAATAAATTCATCAAAATTTTCTGGCTTTGCTTTTGGTATGGGAATAGAAAGAATTGCAATGCTTTTATATCAAGTCGATGATTTGCGGCTTTTTTTTGAAAATGACATTAGATTCTTAAGACAGTTTAAGAATATAATATAAAAAAAATAGCTATTTTATTTTTTCAAGCTTTAGCATGTTTGTCATGCCCTTTGCCTTAATTGGCATACTTGCAATATTAATTACAAAATCACCCGACCTAATAATACTCTGAGCTTTTAAAATACTTTGAGTTTCTTCAATTGTATTGTCAGTACTTTCAAATTTATCATAATAAAAACCAAGAACTCCCCAAACAAGACTCAACATATTTAGCAACTGACGATTATGTGTAAAGACACAAATATGCACATTAGGTCTATTAGATGAAATTTTTTGAGCATTATATCCCGATGCAGTAAATGCAAGAATTGCTTTTGCGCCGACTTGATTTGCTATTTCGGAAGCCTGATAACATATGGAATCAGATATATATCGGGTATTAGATTTAAATGGCAAAAATTTATTTAATTGTTTTTTTTCATCAGAGGCCTCTACATCAAAAATTATTTTTGAAATAGTGCGAACAACTCTTACAGGATGTTTTCCTATAGAGGTTTCTCCAGACAACATAAGTGCATCTGCGCCATCAAAAACGGCATTTGCGGCATCATTGGTTTCAGCTCGAGTTGGGGACATGTTATTTGTCATGCTTTCCATAACTTGTGTTGCAATGATTACAGGTTTGGCCTTTCTCCTAGAAGCTCTAACAATTTTTTTTTGTAATACGGGGACTTTTTGTGTTGGAATTTCAACGCCTAAATCCCCCCTTGCAACCATTAGGGCATCGGAATGTAAAATAATAGAATTTAAATTTTTTATTGCTTCTGGTTTTTCAATTTTTGCAATCACCCTACAACTCGAGTTATATTTTTTAAGAATATCTTTAAGCCTGCATATATCTTCCCCTTTTCTTACAAAAGATAGCGCCACCCATTCAATTTGGTTTTCTATACAAAACATTAAATCTTGATAATCTTTTTCATTCATTGATGGGAGTGAGATAAATGTATTTGGGAGATTCACGCCTTTGTTGGACTTCAACTCTCCTCCCTGAACAATAATACATTTAATTTGGGAATCATCTATTTGAACAACACGCAAAATAATTTTACCATCATCTAACAAAACCTTTTCCCCAACTTTTATATCGGATGTAATATTGGGATAGTTAATGAAAAGACTATTATTATTAGAATCGTGATTCCCATTTTTTAGAAGTATTTCGCCTCCTACGATGAGCATTGTATTTGGAGCGACTGAACTAACACGCAATTTAGGCCCGGATAAATCTCCCATGATTGCAACATGTGTATTAAGCTCGAGGTTTAGGTCAGAAACAATAGATGTTATCTTTAAAGCATCTTGGTGATTACAGTGAGAAAAATTTATTCTACAGACGTTAAGCCCGGCTAAAATCATTTTTTTAATCTTCTTTTTTGATAGTGAAGATGGGCCAATAGTTCCAACAATTTTTGTTCGCTTTAGTTTATATTTTTTTTCAAGCATTCTTTTAAAATACTAAATTATTAATAGATTTTAGGTTTTGAGGCTTAATACTTATTTCATCATCAACAAAAGGAATGAGCTTCAAGTATTTTTTTAACGAAAAAACCTCGGGCTCTTTCCACACACCATCAAGCTTAAGAAGATAATCAAATTCTTTTAATTCGTTAATCAAATAAATTGTATTTACAAGATTTTCCTGAAAAAACAAATTGTCGGCTGTATTAGGTAGTCCCCCATTATAAAGAACTTTATTTTTTATTAAAAAACTAGACCGCCTCATTTCATCATCACAATACTGAAAGCATGGAAATAATAAGGTCTTTTGGTTTTGTATAAAAGAAATATCTTTGACCGATCTTTCAAATAAAAAAAAAGGAGCTTTATTTAAAAAATATGCAAACTGATAATCTGCTATTTTTGCCTTAATTGCAATGAGAATATAATCTAATTCATAATCAACAAATAAGGTTCGAGGGCTCATAAAAATAGACTATTTTTTAAACTTTTTCAACACTATTGATGCGTTGTGTCCTCCAAACCCAAAAGTATTACAAAGAGCGTATTTTATATTTTTTTCTTCCGCATGGTTTGCAACATAATTAACTTTTTCATCCAGATTTTCATCTAGATTTTTGAGATTAATTGTGGGAGGAATTATGTTGTTTTTTAGCCCAAGTATAGAGGCAATACTTTCTATTGCGCCTGCGGCACCCAAAAGGTGCCCGGTCATAGATTTTGTAGCACTAATGCTTAGATTATATACGTGTTTATCAAAAACATTATGTATAGCTTTCATTTCAGACACATCACCTAGCGGAGTCGAGGTGCCGTGAACATTAATGTAGTCAATTTTATTTGCCTTAATATTAGCATCTTTTAATGCATTTTTCATAACGTGAATGGCCCCCAAGCCCTCAGGATGAGGTGCAGTAATATGGTGTGCGTCTGCTGACATGCCGCCTCCAATAATTTCTGCATATATTGGAGCATTACGATTCATAGCATGTTTATATTCTTCTAGTATTAGTGCCCCAGCCCCTTCCCCTAAAACAAAACCATCTCTATCTTTATCAAATGGCCTAGAAGCAGATTGTGGATTGTTATTATTTGTAGATAGAGCCCTTAAGGCATTAAATCCACCCACTCCAGCTTCATGAATAGAGGCTTCGGATCCACCGCAAACAAACACCGAAGCTTTGCCAAGTCGTATATAATTAAAAGCATCAATAATAGCATGTGATGATGACGCACATGCTGAAACAGTAGCAAAGTTAGGTCCTTGAAAGCCATACTTTATTGAAATAATTCCAGCTGCAATATCTGCAATCATTTTGGGGATAAAAAAGGGGCTAAATCTAGGCGTCTTATCCCCGGAAATAAAACTTTCTACTTCATCGGAGAATGTTTTAATTCCACCTATTCCAGAGCCCCAAATTACACCCACGGAACTTTTATTAATTGTATCGATATTTATATTTGCTTTTTCAATAGCTTCTTGTGCGGCAATTAGAGCATAAATAGTATAATTATCATACTTTCGTAATTCTCTCCTGTCCAAATAATCAGTTGCATTAAAATTTTTAATTTCGCATGCAAATTTTGTTTTGAATTTTGAAGCATCAAAATGCGTAATAGGCGCAGCACCACTTCTTCCTGAGCAAAGACCTTCCCAGTACTCATCAGCATTATTTCCTATAGGGGTTAAAGCCCCTAAGCCCGTAACAACTACTCTATTTAGCTCCATATGTTAAGATAATATTTATACCTTGCCTTCAATATATTTTATGGCGTCACTAACAGTAGTTATTTTTTCTGCATCATCATCAGGGATTTGTAAATCGAATTCTTTTTCAAACTCCATAATTAATTCCACTGTATCAAGTGAATCGGCACCTAAATCAGACATAAAATTAGAATCATTTGTGACTTCGCTTTCATCAATTACAAGTTTATCAACTATAATTGCTTTTATTTTTGAGGATATTTCAGACATAATTATATATTTTTATAGTGAAAGTTAGTTTATTTTTTGGTAAATATATATAATTTATATGTTGTTCAATTTAAAAACACAAGAGCTTTATTTACAGTGTTTTCAACATTTTAACAATGAGCAGACATGAATAAAATAGCAATCTTTGCTTCTGGTAATGGCACAAATGCGGAAAACCTTATAAGATATTTTAAGAGTAATCGGAAAATTAATGTAGAATTAATTGCCTCTAATAATGGGCAAGCAAAAGTTTTAAGAAGAGCAAAGAATCATGGCATTTCGACCATTACTTTTAATAAAAAAGAATTAAATACAAATACTGTCATTAATTATTTAAAGAAAAAGAAAATATCTTTTATTATTTTGGCAGGATTTTTATTAAAAATACCTCAACCTATATTGAACAATTATCCGGGAAAAATTTTAAATATTCATCCTAGCTTATTGCCACTATATGGGGGAGATGGCATGTATGGAATGCATGTCCATGAACAAGTATTTAAATCAAAGGACAAGGACTCAGGAATAACTATTCATTTCGTGAATGAGGTATATGATGGCGGAAATATTGTTTTTCAGGCAAAATGTCCAATTAGTTCTACTGATAGCTCAAAAGACATTCAAAAAAAAGTTCATAATTTGGAAATAAAATTTTTTCCAATAATAGTAGAAAAAGTTATCAATGGAATTAATTAATATTTATACAGATGGATCTTCAATCGGGAACCCTGGCAGAGGGGGGTATGGATTAATTTTAGAATATAAAGGAAAAACCAAAGAGTTTTCAGAGGGATTTAGACTAACCACTAATAATAGAATGGAATTGCTGTCTGTAATTATAGGTCTTGAGAAAATTAAGCAGTCAGGCATACCAATTATTGTACATTCAGATTCGAAATACGTAGTAGACGCTGTAAATAAGGGGTGGGTGTTTGCCTGGGAAAAGAAAAATTTCAATAAAAAAAAGAATATTGATTTGTGGAAAAGGTTTTTAAAAATCTATAAAAAACATAATATCCAATTTAAATGGATTAAGGGGCATTCAGGACATGTACAGAACGAAAGATGTGATGCCCTTGCTGTTTCCGCCTCTAGCACGTTGAACCTAAGGGAGGACATAGGATATGAGAAAAATGAATCCCAACAAAATAATTTATTCAATTAAGATATACTTTTTAATGCATCTATTCGGGTCTTAATCTCTGCGAATTGCTTGTGAATAATATTATTGACACCAAAATCTTCAACACAAAATGAAGCCATTGCACAGGCCTTAATAATGCCCGTTTTCATGCTTTCAAAAGAGATGTCATCAGAGTTATTTAAGTGTGCAATAAATGCCCCAGCAAAAGTGTCTCCTGCTCCCGTTGGGTCAACACATGTTTGTACGGGGAAAGCGGTACACGGAAACATGCTTTTTCCACTAAATAGCATTGCCCCCTCAGTACCCCTTTTAATTATTAAAGACGATGGGCCCATAGATTGTATTTTTTTTGCAGCATCTATTAAGTTGTTTTTATTTGACAACTGGAGAGCCTCTTCATCATTTATAATTAGAACATCGGTTTGAGCAATAACTTTACATAAGTCATTCCAGCAATTATCAAGCCAATAATTCATGGTGTCAGTTACAATAATTTTCGGTTGATTATTTAATTTTTCAATTGCGCTTAACTGAATTGAGGGCATTAGGTTGGCCAGCATAAGATATTTACAGTTTTGATATTTTTTAGGAATTTTCGGATTAAATTTTTCTAAAACATTTAGGTGGGTTGCTATAGTATCTCGGCTATTCATGTTATCGTGGTATTTTCCTGACCAAAAAAAAGTTTTTTCATTTGGAATTAATTCTAGCCCCTCACAATCAATACGATGTTCTTTTAAAAGATCAATTTTATTTTTTGGGAAGTCTCCACCAACTACAGAAATCAGATTAGAATTTTGAGTAAAATATGATGCGGAGATACCTATGTATGTTGCTGAACCCCCTAAAATTTTCTCTACTTTTCCAAATGGAGTTTCAATTCCATCAAATGCAACAGTGCCAACGATTAATAAACTCATTAAAATTAAATTAAATATTTTTTTGGGGTCAAACTCAATAATTTTCTATATTTACACCTCTAATATAGTAAAATTCCTCCTTAGCTCAG
>MDTB01072609.1_pt1 | contig 21594 bp, 27 predicted proteins | sample 811161 | NCBI WGS metagenome assembly MDTB01 (sample SAMN05326650, study PRJNA326480) | marine metagenome | isolation source: seawater | place: Mediterranean Sea | collected 2009 | reverse complement strand
TTCGAAGTGATAATTGTTATTGGCAATTAAAGTTTTGAAACCGCGTTTTAGGTCTGCTATTTCGTGTGACCACCTGCACTATCGTTCTCTACTACCCCGTCGAAGCCGTTTCGGGCCCATTTATTAATAGTATCCTACGATTCTTTATCAGAAAGAAGTGAAGACTTGACTAGATCACCAGATCGCTGCTTTAGCAATCTTAAACCTTTTCTAGCTCTAACTCCTGCTGATTTATTTCCGTTTGCGTTCTTAAGAACGTCAAGCTCTAGGCTTTCAATCAAGACCTTAAGCTCATTCCATTGATCGACTAAATCAGATGCACTCATAATTTTCTCCTTTATTATATTGTGAGCAATTTGCTTTTGTTATTTTTTTCTTCTGTTGATTCTTCAAAGCTCTTATAGGACTCTGATATCATTAACATAAAATCTCTATCTTCCATCTCCATTGATAGAAGCTGGATTATCTTTGCCTTTTGAAATTCGTCCACACCAAAGTTTAAAATCTCTGAGACAATCTGTCTACACTGAATTGTTTTTTCAACTCTCTTTTCTTCATCTGTTCTCCCATACCTTTTTATATCTTGTGTCATGATAGTGTATTTTTCCTTGTCCTGCTCTCTATATTTATCTTATTCTCTGAAATTATCTTCATAAGTTTTATTTGTGTAAAATCTCCAACCTCTTCTTGTGATAGAACTACTATTTCTCCCCACCTCTCTGTGTCAAAAACAAACTTTACATATTCCCAGGTAGGAAGATCACACTTATGAGACTCCAGGACAGATGAAATATCTTTTGGAAGGCTGTATTTTATATCATGAATATTAACTAAAGAAGAAGAATCCTCTGCCCCTCTTACAATCTCTGATTTACACAAATCAACAATGTTATGAATAATGCCGCAGTTATTGCACTGAGAAAGCTTATGAATAACTTCATCGTTATCATCTAAAATAGAAAAAACTACAAATTTGTGAAAAACAGGGTCTGGCCTATTTTTGTATTGAGGAAGCATGCAATGACACTGTATAAGGTGCTTAACTCCTCTCATTTTTCACTTCAGATTCTTTGTAACAGACTCCAGCTCAATGTGAGACTTAGTAAAACCTTGATCTATTGAACTATCGACTAGGTTGCATACTCTTTTTAGCTGATTGTCATCTAGCTCAAACATTCCTGATCTCGAGCCTTCATATAGGTTTTTCTTTACAGTTTCTTTAATAAATGAAACTATGTTATGAACTGCTATATTGATTTCAACTTGTTTTTTTGACATGTTTTAAATCCTCCGTTTAATAAACTATCCATAATATAAGAATAAGTAAAATAATTACCTACTATCCTCTGCCAGGATTATTCCAGCAGATATAATAGAGCTTGCAGTAGAGAAAGAACTCTTAATACAAGAAACAAGAGCACCTACTGATGTAATCTTCTTTTCTTGGTGCTTAATTGCATCAATTATGCATCTGATTTGTATCTTTTCTATCTTATCAGACTTTTCCATCTTTTTCTTTAATATTTTTTCAAACTCTACTAGGTTAATGCAGCCGGTTTTAAAAAACACGCTTGATGATCTTAGAAAAGTATCAATAATCTCTATTGATAATTTATTTTTAATAATTTGATTCTGTCCTACGCTTATTTTAACACAGTCAGATATCATAGAGTGTATTCTTTTGTCTATGTAAGGTTGTATTTCTTGGGCAGACTGATCTCTTTTATTTCTTAAAAAAGACAAATGATCCTTAACCTCTTTTTCTGTTTTCTCATTAAATATTTTTATATAAGTTTCAGATATTTCCACACTTGATACTGTGTTTAATCCTTTTCTGACAGAAGTTGATATAAGATCACCCATATCAGAACTAATCATTTTTGATCCAGAGACAACACATATATCTTTTAACATGTTTAAGGTCTCATCTTCTATTGAAATTTCAAAAGGAATTATGTCGAGTGTACCTCTTGATCTATTGACAAAAAGCGTATTAAGAACATCAGGAGATATACTCCTGCAAAGTATTACCCCGGGAATATTTTCCTGATTACACTTTTCTAAAAAGTGGTGTATTTCTGAAACCTCTATTACAGCTCCATCAATTACTAATACTATTGGGTTTCTTTTTATCCATTTTCCTTTTACAAACCCCGGATAAGGTCTTATTGGAAACTTATGCCCCATTTCTACAGATATCTCAGTTTCAAAAATGTTTGAAACTTCACAAGATATATCTCTTCTACTTGCTGATAAATCAAATGAAGTCTTTATTATGTTCTTTATAAATGGGTCTTTTATCTCTTGATTTATAAATCTTTGAAAATCTTTTTTAAAAGGTTTATGGCCTAATTTTCTTATTTCTTTTATGCAAAAATTAAAAATGTTATCATATTTTTTTTCGTATTCTTTTATGGAGCAATAATTTTCTACTTTTCCGTACAGCTCATCAATTATTCTAGATGAAATATCCAAAGCCATATCTCCAGACCCAGGAGTTGAAATCTCAGAATTTATACTGTCCAGTATAATCGCAGGTTTTATTATATTGTCAAAAAAACTACTTTCTGACCTAGACATAATAGCAGACTGAATTGCACTTTTTGTTACAAAGCCATTTTGAGATAGATTTCCTATTATAATCCTATCTTTTCCAAGGCCTATTAAATCTTTAGTGTTTTTTCCAATGATGCTTTTTATATTTTTTGAATCTAATATTTTTACATTCATTTTTATTTTACTTAAGAATCTCTCCAGAGATTGTTTGCTGCATATGTTAGAATTTCTTCTGCAGAATCTTCGCTGTATCCGTATTCTTCCATTAGGGTGTTGATCATGTCACTATATTTTTTCTTTTGATCATCATCCCTAGACTTACTCTTTGTAACAATTCTTGCAATATCTTTCACAGATGATATAAGATAAAATTCAATTGCTTCTTTTAAAGGAGTGTAGCTCTTGTAGTTAACTTTTTCACCCCTTCTCATTTTTGCAAACATGTAAGCAGTGACATCGCTTCTGAATCCGTCCCTAGAAGATCCTGATATTCCAATTTGCTCTTCTATTGCTCTCATAAAATGCTCGTCAGGATCCCTTTCTTCTTTTGTTATCTTGTTTTTAACCTTAGACCTTGTCGTAAAGCATTCTGCATTATCCAAGTAAGAGTCAAAGAGAGATTGAGCTTGTTCTTCGTAGGCTGTTACAAACGCCTTGGCAATTTCATTTTCTAATATTTTTAGATACTCCTCTCTAATAGTTTTCTGAAGAATTTCTAGCAACCTAGTCCTTTCTTCTTCCGATACTATTTGCTCCTTTACTTGCTTGACAAGCGCATCGACTATTGATATGGGTGTTACCATACCCTTATCTGAATCTGAAAGAGCATTATCTAAAGATTTCATAATAAACCTTGTTGATATTCCTGACATACCTTCATTAGTAGCCTCATCTCTCAGGTCATTTATATCGATACTTTTTACCCTCCCTTTCTCAATAATGTCCTCGCCATTGTATATTTTCATCTTTGTTAGAAGGTCACATTTTTGAGATTCCTTAAGACGTGATATTACAGAAAACATAGAGGCAATCTTTAAAGTGTGTGGTGCTATATGCGCTTTAAAATCTGATCTTGATAAAATCTTCTCATATATCTTGACCTCTTGATCGAGCTCAAGAACATACGGGACTCTTATCATTACAATTCTATCTAGAATTGCCTCGTTTGTGTGCTCACTTTGAAACTTATTCCACTCAGCTTCATTGCAATGAGAAAGTATAACACCATCAAAGTATATCATGGCATTTTTACCTGGCGAAGGAACCCTCTTCTCCTGTGTTGCAGTGATGATTGTGTGAAGGAACTCAATTTCATTTTTAAAGATTTCAACAAATTCAACTATTCCTCTGTTCCCTACATTAAAAGCTCCGTTAAGTGACAAAGTTCTAGGATCATCTTCAGGATAAAGATCAAGTTTTGAGATATCCTCAGACCCTATTAGGACACTAGTGTCTTGACTATTTGGATCCATGGGCGGAACGACTGCAATGCCTCGCCTTGCTCTTTGGGAAAAGGTGGACTCAACTACTTTAAATTCTTCATATTTTCCTTTAAGCTCTTCTAGAAGCTTAAACCTAGCAACCGGGCTTATATCTCCGTCTATTTTTACATCAAGAAGATCTTCAAATTTTTCCCTAAGGTTTCTAGGAACTAGCTGAAGAGGTTCTCCTTTTTGTGGGTCTCCCTCAAGGTGATAGAAAGGCTCTCCCTCTAGTGATTTTTTAATGTGCTCTGTTAGTGCAGATTTACCGGCACCTACGGGACCTAGCAACAGTAGAACCTGTCTCGACTCTTCTCCTCGATGTGCAGCAGAGCTAAGAAATCTCATTACTTTAGATATTACTCTTTCCATTCCGAAAAATTCATCTTCAAAATATTCGTATGTTCTAACCTTTTCTCCGGAAAACACGCTTTGAAATCTAGGATCGGATGGATCTATTTCTCCTACACCGTGGCTGGTAATCTTTCTATAGAGCCGCTGATGTGAAGTCTTAGCAATGCTAGGGTCTTCTTTGACTAGATCTAGATATTCCAGAAAGTTACCAGAAAATTTCTGCTTTTTCTTCCCTTTTCGCTGATCTTGTATAATTTTTAAAAATTCATTCTTTTGACTTGACATCAGGTCCTCTTTGTAAAATTTTACTTATAATGTCACAAACATAAAACATTTATATCATATTTCCCAAGTTTCTTCTTCTATTATGGTAAAAAGCTTAACATCATCATTCCATAAGTATCTAATATGATCGACAACCTCCTCAGCATAGTTCAATTCAAGGTCTCTACCATCATGGTCATGTAGCAGGATAAGTGTGTTATTTTGCATAATTTCGTCCACACCTATTACTGGAATACCGTTTATCCCAGTAGATCTTATGAGATCTTTCTTAATATTATCCCAGCCAATATCATCTGACACATCATCAATTGATGTACCTTTTCTTTTTTTAGAATATGAGAAAAGATTTAGCTCTTGACAATCTTCTTTTTCTAGTAGAAATCTAAGCGCAGATGCATCATCATGTATCTCCCTTATTAAAAAGCACTCGTCCAGGCCAGAATTTTTTTCAACTTTTTCAAATAAATAAAATCCTAAATGATACGGATTGATTGCACCAACGTGAGGTCTAATAACTTGATTATGACTTTTAAGAAAAGGAATGTGATACTCTTGAGGAAGATCAAGCTCATGCATAATCTTATAATGCCAGAAAGAGGCCCATCCTTCATTTAATATTTTTGTTTTTATTTGAGGAATGAAGTAAAGTGATTCTTCTCTCACAATGTTTATAAGATCTTTTTTCCACTCCTCTAGATGATGTCCAAATTCAAGCATTACCCACAATAAGTCATTTTCAACCTCAGTTGGCACTCTAGAAAGTTTTTCCTTTAAAATAATTTTTTCTTCTTGCTTTTCGCAACTGTTTATTTTTTCTATAAGTCGCTGCTTTTTTTCTTTGTGGCTAATCTGGGGCAATCCATATCTACTCGTTTGATACTGAATAGCTCTAAGAGCATCAAGCGTTTTCTCTACAGCCTCTAGACCTATACTTGGATCTTCTGAGTATTTTTGGACTCTCTTTTTTGCACTTCTAAATCTAGTCACAACGTCTTCGGGCCTAGTTTTAGAAAATATTCTACTATTTTTAAAGAAATCACTGTGGCCTATACAGTGGGCCATTATGAGTATTTGAAGATAAAGAGGATTTTCTTTCATCAAATATGCAATCGATGGATTCGAATTTATGATTAGCTCATATGGAAGGCCGGTCATTCCAAAATTATAGTTTAAATGAGTTCTTTCAAAGGATTTTCCATAAGACCAATGACCGTAATGGGATGGCATGCCACCATAGACCATGCTTCCAATCATATCATAGTAATCACAAATTTCGTAATTTATTGGAAACCAGTCTAGCTGATATTTTTTAGCAATTTCTATGATCTTGTCATCCCATGTTTCAAGATCTTGTATTGACCAGTCAGACAATGGAACCTCCAAATATTCTTTTAAATTCTTTCCAAATGTCATCACTGTGAAAGAGATTTACTATTTTAAATTTAGAATCTTTTAGCAGAGAGTATGCACCTGATATTTTACTTTGGTGTGAAAATCCAAAAGTAGTATTTCCGTCATTCTCATATCTTTCAGGAGTAATTTCAACAAAACAGTAGAGCTGTGAAATTGATTTTATCTGTCTAGAAAGAGTTACACATTTTTCATTATCGTCTGGCCAGTTGTCCCCGTCAGAACAGTGGAAAGTATAGATGTTCCAAGCAGAAGGGTGAAATCTTGTGTTTGTTATTTCCAAGCAAAGATCAAGCGCCGAAGATATTTTTGTTCCTCCACTAGTTCCCCTAGTAAAGAACTCATCTTCTGAAACTTCCTTTGCAACTGTTGTATGAGATATAAAAACTATCTCCACGTTATTATATTTTGCCCTAATGAAATGATACAAGAGAAAGAAGAAAGATCTTGCCATAAACTTTTTAGTTTGATTCATTGATCCTGATACATCCATCATAAAAAATATAACAGCATTAGTGATTTCTTTTGGCTTTGTTTTTATGTGATGATATTTTAAATCGTCTTCATGAAAAGGGAATCTTTCATCTTCAGAATCCTTGCTTAGAAGTGTTGCCTTTTTTCTTCTTTTTATCTTGTTAACCAGGGTTTTCTTTTTAGAAAGTCTCGGTCTAATTCCTTTGCTTCTGTATCCAGACCTCTTATATTTCTCCCCCATTATTGTTTTAAACTTTTTCTTTTCAATATCTGGAAGCTTCAAGCTGTCAAAAAGATATTCACTCAATTCTTCTAGTGTTATTTCAACATCATAATATTCTTCGCCCTCTTCTTCTCCGGGCTTGTTACCACTCCCACTCTCAGGCTTGTCAGACTGTCCAATCTTTTGCCCTCTTTTTATATCTTTTCCAGGGGCAGATCCTACTTTTTTATTTTGAGAGTTGTCTCCGTATACAAATCTATACTCTTTTATACCTCTAACGGGTATTTTTATTTTCTTCTTCCCATCCTGTCCAATAATCGATTCATCAGAAACTATATGATGAATACCTTCTCTTATAGCATGCTCTATCTTTTTCTTGTGACGAGATCTGTCAGAAGCGGATCTATCAGCTCTTCTTGGATTTGACTTAAATATTGACATGTTTATATCTATTAAGATCCTACATGTTGATTATAATTCAAAAACAGCTTATAATAAATTTTATTGCTGAATTTTTCTTCTTGCCCATCGAAGAGAATTAGAAATCTTTGGGCTACTTCTATGTATCATATCATCCCAATCCATCCACTTTGAGAAATCATGTTCTCTTCTTCCTGTTTCCGGATTTGGTCTTATTGCAGGTTCCTGTAAAGTAGCAGCAATATAGACTGTAAGATTAGAAAAGCTAAAAGATTCTTTTCCCCACAAAAAATCAAGCTGAGATATCCCAGACTCTTCTTCAGTTTCTCTTATCGCAGTTTCTAAGGAGTTTTCTCCTTTTTCCATTCTACCCTTGGGTATATCAAATTTTCTACCTACCACTAGTGCAAGAGGTTTCCATTTTTCTCCAAACTTCTTCACTACTACTATTCCACAAGATCTGGACAGGCCTTTTTCTTCTATTAAAACCTCTCTTATAAAAGATCTTATAAATTTTTCAGTCTTCAGTTCCATATTCATACATATTTAATAAAAGTAGACAAGACAATAATAACGTTAAATCGGATTGAAGATAAAAAGTGAGATAGAGAGTTGTGAAAAAAAATAGCTTAAGAGAAAGCACAATGAGAATCATGATCTTAAGCCTGTTTATATCTGTATTAATTTCTTTGATAGCTTTAATTGTTGACTCAACTCCCCCTGATTTAACAAGAATACCAACAGAAAACTTTGTTAGCCTAAGCATTACAAAGTCAATAGCTCTCGACTGTGAAGAAGACTATGGGGATTGTGAAGAACCGGTCATTCTAGAAGGAAGCTCAGCGTCAGGAATGGTTTTTTCAGAAGATGAAGATGGAAACTCTCTAATACTAACAGCAGGACATTTTTGTGAAACAATCTTTGGATTTTCTGACCAGGAGCTGGATCCATCAATTAGTTTACTATTTGATATTAAAACAAGCTTGACGATAACAGATTTTTATGGTTCAGTTTGGGATGCCGAAATAGTTGATCTTAATCGAGATGATGATCTATGCCTAGTACGATCAGAAATGCCTACATTTAGAAAAATTAAGATGGCAAGAGATATCCCTTCAGTCGGTGAAAAAATATACACAATTTCAGCACCGCTATCAATACGATCAGACGGGGCAGCTCCTCACTTTGAAGGAATTTTCTCAGGGTGTGATTCTATGGGTATTTGCTTCTTTGGTGTTCCGGCAATATTTGGAAGCTCAGGTAGCCTGGTTCTTAACGATAACTATGAAGTAATAGGTATGATTCAGATGGCAGACCCCAATTTTCCCGCTGTAGGCATGGGAGTAAGCGTGAGAGATATAGTAAAATTTTTAGATAGAAACGAAGTTAACTATTAGATTTTTTTACTCTCGATTTTTTTATCTTTTTGTCTCTCATTTCTGATATAAGAACAGTCCTCTGGCCTCTTCCTGCCGTTAGTATAGACGCACACGGTCCATGATTATCTTTTGGATAGAAATCTACAACCTCACCCTCAACTATGGATCCATCTACATATTTGGCCCACGCATAATCTCCTATTGACCATCCACCAAGTGTCTTAATTTTATCTTCTCTCTCTTTCTTCTTAGTCGATTTTTTTCGCGGCATCTATATAAACTCTCGCTGTCCTTTGTAATTTTTGCTCTCTTGTAGGTTTTTCTCTACCAAGGCCAAGCGGCTCCTTTAGAGAGTCTTCAGACTTGGCTATTTTTCTCCAGGCTTTCCTAAACTTTCTTTTAAACTTTCTTCTTTCTTCTTTTGGAATGGAGTCTAGCATTTTATTTAACTCAAAACCTGTTCTTGCGGGTAATATTCCCTCTTCAATCATTTTAATTTTTATCAAAATTGGATTTGCCATCTTTATCTTTAAGCTTTGGTTACTAAGGGCGGAAATATCTACACCCTTTTCACCTCTTACTAGTTATCAGCACAATGAGAAGACATAAGATATTTCATCTTCAGCAAAGTGCTCTATCTCTTTATCAATTTTACTATAATGAATTAAAATGCTTCATTCAATTCTCTCCCTTCCTAAAATGAAAAAGACGATGTCTAATCCCTCCCACGCCGTATAATTAAATAGTATACAACATAAAAATCATTTACAACAATCTAAAAATAAAATGAAAAGAAAGCTTTATATTTCCCCAAAACTAGACCTAGATGCTGAAAAAACACTTCTGATATCAGATTTTATAAATTTTTGCTGCGATGAGCTCCCGATAAGAGGTGGCTGTAAAATACATATTGTCTCTGACAGAGAGGCAAATAGAATATCAACTACCGCCGTATACATGGTGGGACAGAACGATATAAGAGTTTATGGAAAAAATAGATCACTAGCAGATGTCATGAGATCAGTTGCTCATGAGATGACACATATGATGCAAGATGAGCAAAACTTGCTACATGGAAATGTTAGAGATGCAGGCGGTTTTCATGAAGACCAGGCAAATGCAAAAGCAGGTGAGCTATTAAAACTATATGCCAAAAAACCCGGAAGAAGAAAGATATATGAATCAGTGAAGAGATCTATAATTTAACTGCTCATATCAATTGTAATATTCTGAGACTCACCTGTTTCATTGTTGTAAGAATACACTGCATATGCAAGTGCATTAAGAAGATTTCTAACCGGCTGGGTTCTAAAAGTCCTGTAGACATCTTCATAATTTGCAACTAGCTGTTTATGTTGTGCTATTCCTTCTTGCGCATCGCCAAGAGCTGACTGATTAAAAATACCTCGATATTCTGAGGTATTGGGGAGAAAGAAAGCATAGGTAGAACCTTCTACAACCGATCTTCTTAGTCCTGGGTGCTGACTAATAAGCTTTTGAAATATTCTTCTATTCATCTCAACAACTACGAGGACAGTCGTCCCGCTGCTTGAACTATTGACAGGCCGTCCTGTTTCTGCATTTCCGCTCCACCATGTAGTTTTTGCAAGGGCTCCTGACGCACCGAGACCAGTTGTTGCTGAAGGCGATGTACCTGTTTCTCGACCAGATATAGCATCTTCCCTCTCATCTTCTGGGCAAAGTTGCTCTGCTTCAACCCAATCTTTTAACCACTCAACAACTCTAGGTGTAACATCATAGTACCATTCGCCGCTGTACTCGGACTTTATAGATCCTTGATCATCTTGGTGAAGTAGTGCTCCAGCAGCAAATCCGGCTTCTGTTGTGACGCTTGCATCTCTGATTGTTACCGTTGCTTTGACAAGCTTTTGAGACTCAGTGCTACCTGGAGAAGCATCTGCTGTAGATAGTCCTACTTGGTATCCTATTTGAATTGCCCTTCTTTCGTACTCTTCAAAAGCATCGACACCAAACGTAAGCCGGTAAACAGTGTAAGTAACTCCTCCTGTCTCTAGATCAGACCTTTCTCTTGGTCCATTCCAAATAATTTTACTAGCAGGTATTTGACCTGGCTCAGGACCGCCTCCCATGGATGCCACGGAAGCTACTATTGATCTTTTTAGCTCTTCCTTTCTAGCATTCCGTCTTTCTTCACCAGTTGCTGCAAGAATACAAGCACTTTTTCCGCTTCTATATCCAAACCTACCAGAAGAGGGCCTATAAGAATAAAATTTCTTTTCGAGAAAGATATTTTTTAAAACAGTGCTTCTAAGATCTTTTTCTGTTACCAGTATTTTTTTAAACTTTTTCAAAATAAACCCATTAAATAAAAATCTATTTGTTGTCTCTTCTAAATCTTCTAATTCTTCTTCTTTGAGATCTTTCAAAAAGAGAGGCATCTAGTAGAAAGTCAAGCAAACCACCGGCTCCACCAGAAAAGCTAGCAATATTATTTTGTCTCATGTACTCTGTCATATTAACCCAGCCTGGTCTACTTCTCATAGAGGATATCAGACCAGGCTTATTTTTTCCTGCATAGTTTTGCTCAACATAAAAGATAAAGGCATTATCAGCATCACTGTCCCACCTTCCTGAAGGTGGTAGGTTTAAAAACTGTCTTGCTTTTGATATGGATTGTGTATCAGCCTGTGCTGCCATTCCTGTTAAGACAATGTTTCTGGAAGACTCTCTCTCTTGAGCCTGAGGTGAGGGATCAGCAGGCTCAGCCTGCCTCGACGGGCGAGGTCTAGTTCTCCTTGCCCCGGATCCTATAGTTGTTACACCAAAAGATTCTCTAATGTTTCCACTAAAAACCGATTGCCAGGATCTTGTTGTCTCCTTGGCGGCATCCACACTCCAGCCATTTCTTCCAAGCCTTGTTGAGCCGTTAGGTGAGCCCTTAGGGTCTACGCCTAGCTGACTTAGCATCGTCTGAAGCTGTCTGACATAGTTGTCTCGTGTAGCATCATCACTTCCTTTAAATTCAGCAGCTTGAATTGCTTCTATTATTGAAGAACCTCGAGGGACATCTGTATCAAAACTGCTTTCGGTGGCAAATTTATTTAAAACATAAGAAACTGCGTCGAAGACATCATCTCCTGATCTAAAACCAGCCCTTCCCATTCTATTGGGATCAGATCCCCCTCCGTCAAGATCTCTTCCTGAGTCACTCAAGTATCTTGGTGCTCTAAATCCGCCAAGCCAGCCTATCAAGAGCAAAACTGATTGAACTCCTGCAGGAGAGACGTTTGTACCAATTACAGAAAGGCCGCTCTTAAATATACCCTCCATCTGACTTGCATATTCGTCAAGTGGTGTAGCGCTCGTAAATATTGGATGAAGAGGTGCGAAACTTCGAGAGTTCGGACTCCGAGTACTTACATTTCCATCAACAAGATAATATATGTTTGATGAAACCCCAGATTGAGCCCCATCATATCCCATTAAGCCACCAAAAGTAACGCTCATTGCCGTTTCAGGGGTGCTTACCAGACGTGTCCCACCATACACTGACAGTGAATCTCTTATGTAATTGTAAACTCCATCCCGCCTTACTTGATATTGAGATGTAGTCTCACCTTGTGCAGGAGGGAGTGTACCTTGTGGAATATCTTTCGGATCTGTATCTAAGATACTTGGCACACCCGAAGAACTAGATGTAGTTCTCCTCTGATCATCTCTATCCCTTGCACTCTCTTCTTGTTTTAACTTAGCCCTGATAAGTAGGTTGGGATTAAAACCTCCGGTGCTTAGAGTTCCAGATGGATCTCTAACTTGTCTGACAAATCCAGCAGCATTTCTTACAGTTGTAGTTGTTGCCCTAATTGCACTTTGCAATCTTTCATCACCGTCAATTGTCCAGCCTAGCTGCCTACCAGCAATTTCCCAGTTGTCTGCCACCTCCTGAGGAGTTGGTGCATGCCTGGGCCCTGATTGTTCACCATTTTCTTCAACATATATTTGAGCTAGGCCGTTTGCAACTTCTGGGTTTCTCATAGCTATTTCAGCCTGCCTTATTTGTGCATCCCCGTAGTTTGAGTAAACCCAGTTCTCCCAAGTCTTATGTGTGTATGGGCCTAGAAAAGATTGGCTGACTTCTCTTTGAAACTCACTAAAGGCAAATTCTTTTTCTTCTTGACTTGCATCAGCAGGTACCCTTCCATAAAATCCATCACAATATCCATCACGACCTGAAGAGAAAAATTTATCTCTAAAAGACTCTACGGTAGATGCCGAAAGACCAATAACAGTCTGAAGCTCTCTAACTCTCGGTCCCTGAAGATAAGCTCTTTGTGGTACCTCATAAGGATCTACTTGTTCACTAAGAGAGAGAAAGCTCTCAACTTCTTTCTTTCTTTCAGAAACTATTTTTCTTATTGCCTCTTCTCTTATCAGGGATATAAGTTTTTCTTGCTCAAATTCCAAAACGCTCTCCAGAAAACAGTGGCTACACTATAAATATGCAGAAGTCAAACAAAGTATAATGCCTACCTCTAAAAAGGATTATACGCAGGATCTTTCATTACTTTTAATAAAAATGATTTAAATCTATCTGCTGCATCTCTCATTTCAAGATCTTTTGATCTATCTCCTTGAGATCTTTTTCCGGAAGAGTAAATAGAAAATCTTTTTGAAAGTCTATATCCTAATTGAAGATACTTTCTAGAGATATCCATTCCAACTTTATCTTCTTTATCTCTATAGTTGATAAATTTTTCATATATCTTATTAGCAGATCTCTCTGCAGCTTGAGGAGAGGAAAATTTAAAAAGAGGTAGAATTTCAGACTTATATGGCTCTACAGTATAGACCCCTTGTGAATCTCTTGATGTCTTATACTTCTTGGGAGACTTTCTATAATTTACCCTGTCACTATATTTTGACTTAAACTTTTTATCTGATTGCTCATTTATCTTCTCTTCATCTTCATCAAAGGCCTGGCTAATCTTTATTTTATGCCCAGGATCATCATCTAGCTCTTCATCATTAACATCAAAAGGATCTAGGTCCCCGAGCATGCTTGATCCAGATTTAGTATTGTAGCTATGAGTCGCCCCTGTTCCACTAAATATTCTAGTCTTATGAGAACCTAGCTCTTCTACTATTGCCTTTCTAATCTCAGATATTAGAAAGTCTCTATCTACTAATAAAGATTTAATCTTACTATCTTTAAACTGACGCCAGCTCATCATAGAAACCTTCGGGAGCATCGGCTCCTGATAGTCTATCAGCTATACTTCCAATTCCCGGTATCCCTGAAATAGATCCGAGAATGTCTCTAGCTCTAATTTGGCAAATTCTACTAGCAATTGCATCACTAACGGGTCCCATAAGAGCTTCACTGATTGCTTCTTGAACTGATCTAATCAAAGTTCCCCCCAGAACACCGCCAAGCCCCGCGTCTGGCCCAGCTATTCCAGCCGGACGAGTCGGCGTTGCTGCTGAGCCCGGGCTTCTCACGCCGAGGTGAACAAGTATACCGTCCATGATAGGCTCAAGAACCACTGCTTCGCCCATCGCCTGGCTTATTGTTTCGGTCCAAAGGGGACAACTGCCGTCAGAGAAGTATTCTCTCCATCTGCTATATTCAAAGTTTTCACCAATTTGAATTGCTACATTTCGGGATAATTCACCCAATGCTGTGTCAGGTTGAACATTAAAGACACCCAGCACAGTATCAATAATAGTTTGAGATATTCTTGATTTTAGTGTCTCTACTGCCCCTGACTGAATACTAGAAAAGAACCCCTGTTCAAATAGATTCTTTTGAGATTCAAGTACCATTGACCTCTCAAACAAAATGCCATCAACAATCTCTTCATCACTGAAGCCCTCTTTTCTAAGATTTTTGCACATCTCATTTAGATTGCGCAAGGATTTTTTTTCAATTTCTATTTTCTTCTTTTCTTCAAGAATAATCTTTCTTAGATCTGCAGAAGTAAGCTTCATGTCATCCTCTTAACTTACATAAATATACTCTAAACTATATTGGTTCCATGTTTTGTCTGAATAATTGTACGACTTTTCCGGCAATTAAAACCTCATAAACATCTAGCATACACCATGTAGGATCTTTTTTTATTTTTTTTGGTCTGCCGACAAGCTTTATAACTGTTCCAACATTTCCAACGCTGAACATGAAAGAGCTTCCTTTAAAATCACTAAAAGACGGAAAAGTATTTAGATCAATGATTTCATAAAGCTTCATCTGATTGCCAAACCAGTCAAAAGTTGCAAATCCGTGATCTGTAGGGTTCACACCTTCTCGACTCACTACCAATCTAAAAGGTTGGTTCGCTTGCAGTATGGGGGTCATTGTAATATTAAATATTCTGCTAACCCACCTTAATCCCTGTTGCAAGGCAGGGTTTGAAATGAATATATTAATACACAAGATATTCAAGTTCAACCAGAAGGGTCTGGCAAACTTTTAACAAAAATAAAGCCCACCATCAAGGTGGGCTAGAAAAAAATAATTTTTAAAAACTATCGACTAGTAACTTCTGACTTTTCGGTAAAGTAAAGCATGGTCACATTGTTATCTTGACAAATCATCGAGGATCGGTTTCCATAGTCATTCCAGTTTAGATTATTTGGGACTGCAAGGTAACCGTCACTGTGAACATTATCACATGTCGGCTCTGTAGAGCAGAAAACGCTGTGAGTTCCGTCTGGATTATCTTTAAAAGTTACTGATTCGCATCCTCGACCGCTAATAATAGCGACCATTCCATCAATGCAAGGGGTACCCGAGTTAAAAAAAACAGAGCTTTTAGAAGAAATTGTTGAAAAACACTGCCCAGAAGCCTCAAACTCCTCGGTTGTTACCGGCAAGCGTCCAAACGGGTTAGCAGGATCAAAATTTTCTTGATAGGATGAATCGGTGTCAAGCATAAGCTCAGAAAGATCTTCCATGAACATATTATCAGGCTCGATTACCTCGAGAGATGTAGCATCATGCTGACAGCCGGTAGAAACAGTGAGTAAGAAGCAAGAAATGATTAGGCTAGGATTCAACATTATTAATCTCCATCGTTTGCAGAATAAAGTAAAAAGAGCTCTAGTTATCTAGAACTCTTTTATTATACCAATAGAACGTAAGATTTACACGAAATTAAGAAATCTAGAGCTATTTTTTCTTAGATTTTCTCTTTTGACGGGTTTCGTGGGTGTGCATTGCTTCTGAGACGACAATAAGCTTGTTTGCCGGGATGTTTTTAATTAGCTTGTTTCCAAACTGAACATCGTAGTGTGAAACGTGACCAGACTCGTCAAGGCTGTGCCAGACACATTTTCCGAGACCCTCTGTTAAGCCGTGAACCTCTTCAAGCTCATCTGTTTCCATAAGGACATGATTAGCACATGAATGAGAGACGATTTTTGCTGCCTCTTTATCAACTTTCATAGGAGAAAACTCTGCCACATTGGCAAGATCCTTTGTATCTGAATCGTGACGAGGCCAGGATTGTTTTGGAGCATCCGTAACTCCCATCTTCTTAGCTTCTGCTATGATCATATTCCTGAGGTTTTGTCTACTACTTTTTGACTCATTTATTTCGACAACTCTCCTTCTTTCGGATTGCATCTGTCGTGCTTCCTGAAGGATTAGTTTTCTAAGCATATTTCTGTTTAAATTTTTCACTGTGTGATCTCCGTTCGTGGTGACTTATCATTAAATATTATGATTGGGATAAAATTCCCTTGACTATCCAAAAAATAAACCCTGAAAGTATCAATAGCGAGAGAACCGAAGTAAAAACTCTCCGTGATAAACTCACCACCGCCTTGCTAGCGGATTTCAATACATCAAAGCCCTTTTTGAAAAATTTTTCTAGGACGCGCAAATTTCTTTTTCACTCCATCTTTTTAATGGCGGCATCAAGAACTGCAAGAGAAACTGCTAGATCTTCATGAACACCTTGAAATTGCATCTCAAGCCCATCTCTTCTAGACTCAGGGTGAAAAGACATAATCTCAACATCATCTAAAACATCTGCTAACGAACTTCTAAGGCCTGACAGGCCTAGAAAAACTTTTTCTCCGAGCGTCGCAAGAGAGACCTCTTGCTCCACCTCGGATTCCTCCGATCCCCCGATATCCGCACCCTGCGTAATATTCATATACTCGGGTGACCGCTGTTCCTTGAGAGAGCGCTGCTCGGCTCTCTCTATCTCAATCATCACATCTCGAAAGACCTGTTGTAAATCAATCTGCGACATGTCAACCTCTTCACCGTCCAGCTCACGGGACTCCAGCTCATTATCAATACCGGTGAGAACGATGTTCTCACGATCCTTGCCCGCATTTAACAATGCAGTATCAGCAATCGTATCATAAATAGAGCCCACGATGTCAGAGTGCAGCAGCTCATCATTGCTAGCAGCTGTCTCAGGAAAGCGATCTCTCTCCAGGGGATCGATATCGCGACCCATGTCATCCAGCTCTTCTCGGATAATCTGTTGAATCTCGTTTAAGGTAATTCTCATTTCTCGGGATCTCCTCGCTCTATTAAGTATGGTCGAAGTCGACAATTAAACGCCCATAATCAGCTTCTGTTGCCATTCAAGGGCCTAAACACCTTTAACCACCCCTCGGGAACCTTGGTAAGCACCGTGCGGTGTCCGGAGTAGGCCCGATCCAGCTCTCGCATGATCTCCGCGGTGTTGCTGTGATCCTCGACCATCACATTGATCACGTGGCCTCCGTCGTCCGAGTCAAGCAGAACTCGAAAGGCGCCCTCGGTGAGATCGACCAGGTCGCACTTCATAAGCTCGATGATGTCCTTCTTGCGCAGGGAAATCTTCCCAGCACTACCGGAGTTAATCGCAGTTTCCGCAGCCACAGTCGCAGCCACCGGAACCCTCCCCTTCAGATAGTCTTCTATCGGTTTGAGGCTTGGTCACGAGATAATCGCGAGCCGCATCCAGATAATCCGCAGCTAAATGCACCTTTTTCATCCACCAGGTGGGGAGATTATGTCCACCATCAGCATGAGCTAGCGCGTCAAGGATATCAGTCGCGTTTTCCATCGAGGTCATCATGGCTCGTTGTGCTGAGGGGACATCGGTGTGACCGTCTTCCCGTAGTTGCCGTGTGATCTCCTCTCTGAGGAGGCGCCTAAGTTGTCCCCGCGTGATTTTCATTTTATTAACCCCTTTTAGCTATTAGCCCATCATGTACACAGTGTAGTAGTATCCGGGCTCTATGTCAGAATCACTCGGCTTGAGGTCGGGTAGGAAGCCGACTTCCAGATTTGCTAGCGCTTCTTTCCAGCCCCTTGATTGCGTCTCAACCTCAACGTTTCCTATCACGTATAGATCTCTTCTGTCCTCTGCAAGATCAAATTTGACCGTGGCTTCACCTTCAAGTGGGAGCAGTCTTCTGCCGTACTGATCGATTAGCATCTTCACTTTTCTCTTAAGTGCATCTTTGAGTTCACGATTCCGATTCACGTGGGTGGGCTCGCCACTTCTTGGTTGATACTTTGGCTTCCCGGCATCAGAAACTGCCTGAGCCATTGAGGGCGAAATCATCATTGATTGCTCATTGACTCTTTCTAGCTCTTCATTAATCATTGATCTTAGCTCTTTAGCCGTCATCTTTCGCATCTTTAAATCTCCTTAGGGTGCGTCACTTTAATACATATTCCTTTTTTCCTCTTTTATAATAAAAAAGGCCCGGGGTTACCGGGCCTTTTAAGGTCAATATGGCTTCTACTAGAATACGCCAGAGTCTTCGCCCGAATCTGATGGGCTAAGTTTATCATTAAGGAAGCTACGAAGTGCCTGAGCTTCACGGACCGTCATGGTCAATTGAGTTCCACCATAGCTGTAACGTCCCTCACCCATCGGATTTGTCGCAATAGTGACAATGTTTGCACCTGCCTTGTGGCTTGTGTCGTTACGGCTAATGTCGAAGCTAAACCGCTTCGTGGTCTTTGAACTAGAATATGACATGCTTTATTTCTCCTTTTATATAAGCATAAAATTGGACCGCTTGCCGGTCCAATGTTAATATTCTACTATATCTGAAGGAGGTTTACAAAATTTCTTAAAGAAATTTTTAAATCGACTGTGGGCTTATTTATCACCCGCGTATCTCTCTGTTTCATCATCGTACCACGACACGACATCGTCTTCTTTGCATGACTTTTCGGTATCACGCCGCTCTTTATCAGTGAGTCCTCGACCAAAATGTTCTTGAGCGTATTTTTCATTAGCAGCTACACACTTTGAAATGTTTCTTTTTGGTGCATCTGCTTCTTTTAAAACTCTTTTAAATTCTTCTTTTATTAATGCTCTTAGTTGTCTACGAGTGATTTTCATCTCTTTGTCTCCATGGGATGATCTTATATACATATTACAAAGTTTTAAAAATTTTCTCCGGAAATTTTTGTGAAAAAATAGACTTTTTCTTTTTGACCCTGATTCAGGTTTTCCTTGCTTTCTTTCAACGTAATACTTATTACTACACAATGAGCTACGATGATGAACATCCCCTGGTTATCGCAATGGCCTGGTTACTATCCGGTGCAGCTTTTGGTATTTTTATACTAGTCAAGATGGGTGTCATGGGTGCTTCTGCCAGCAATAACCACGTGTCCAGTGACATAGAGCTGTATGATTATAATAGTATCAGCATATACGATCAGGAAGCTGACTAATAGTTTTTGAAAAGTTCTCGTGAAATCTGCGAAGCCTTAGCCCCCTCCAGGAGGCCCCAGAGGGCCCACTGAGCCTGCCGGGGGCCCCGGGGGGCCCCTACCCCCTAGGGCTCTATATGGCCCTTTTTTAGCTCTTTTTGAGGGGGGCCCTAGGCCCCTCTCCGAGCTAGATGAACAGAGATAGGGCCCCTAGAAGGGCCCTGTAGAAGGGGGCGGGGCCCTAGGCCTATGACCAGTAGACCCCGATCACCGCATTGTTGTAGGGCTCGTGGTAGACACGGTCTGTCTTGCCGAGAGCCTGGAGTCCGAGGTTTACCCATTCATCTACCTTAACCCAGGTTTCAGAGTTGTAGTGGGTAGGTCCGTCGAATCCGTACCAGCCTGGTTCAATGATGTCTGTAGCGTTCGGGATCCCTCCCTCGCAGTAGATCTCTAGCACCCCGTGCTGTCCTACCCACTGTCCAGGTGCCTTGTTAGCACAGTGCACATCCCGCTTAACAGCCTCCTTGAGACCTGCTGTTTCTCCAAAGTACTGAAGAATAGCTTCCCGGTAGAGTTTCCTGACTGTGTCTCGTCTAGTTCTTTTCATTATTTGTTCTCCGCAAAAAGCTCTTTGTAGGTCTCACGCGGGATGACCTTTGATGTCACCGTGCCGTCGTAGTTCTTAAACAGGATGAAGTTGAAGAGATTGGCCTTGCCCTGATGCCCTTCTTTCTTCACTGGTTTTTTCTTAGCGTCATTTCTGTTGCCTGTGATCATATTACACCAGCACCATCGGCTCAATCATTTCTGCCCAGTGTCCCCAGCCCTTAGCAACCACGGACTTGCATTTAATAATCGCTTCCGCCTCGTTGCGTGCCCGGATCTTCCGCTTACCGCGTTGGACCCATGCCATTCCCTTGGCAACATATTCGTAGTTTACTTGATATAGATTCATTTTAGTATCCTGCCTCCTCGGCCTTGGTCTCGTAGACTTCCCATTCCTCTTCCTCAACCTGCACAGCCTCCTTTTCGTCGAGGTCTGCCCAGTACTCTTCCCGAATATCCTCGGCCAGCATGTCAGCTGACTCCTGTGCGTAGGCTGCATCGTACTCTTCCTGGCTTGGCTTCTCGCCCCAGACCACTTCGCCGTTGCGGAGGTCCGTTACGTGAGTGCACCAACCGAAGACACAGTAGCTGCGGCACTTGCGACAACTAGCGGCAGCAGCCACAGAATTGTACTGCTCTCCACAGCTGCACTCAAAGAAGAAACCCTCCGCGATAGAGTCGGTGATGTAGCTGGGAACGGGGGTAGCTGCTGCGATCATCTGTATCTCCTTGATTATGATTTATTATACCATTCAATCCTCGATGCTACACGAAGACAGCACAGATAGCCAGTCCTCTGGCTCGTAGTCAACCACACCCCCGCCGTCGACCCACATCACCCCGACTCTTTTTCTCCTACCCGGCCAGGACTTGTGAGTTCGTGGGTCGTTCTCATCAACAACTATTCCAATGCTCTGACTCTCTTCTTTCGAGAGTGTCTCTCCCGGCATAATGACTAGATCACCTACTTTCATCTATCTTCTCAATCATGTTAGTCTGAATACTGCCCACCTTTCTCCTCTCCGGCCAGAACACCTCGGCGCATGTATAAGGATTACCACCCTGTCCGTTGTTAAACGTTCGGAGACCCATGAAGATACCAAGCTCTCCGCTCTCTGAGTTCCGGTTCCTGACAATGTCTCCGACTTTCATCGAATGTCTCCTGTATGAAGTGCAGAGGAGGCGGGGACCCGTTCACGAGATGCGCTGTATGCAGTTGGTGTACATACCTCTCAGTTCTGAAGACCTCTTGCGCCCACCAATTCGACGCTCACTCCAGATTCTTTGCTCACTGCGACTGCCGGTCCCCACCGACTCCATGACCGCTAAATCATGGCCTCAAATTGTTAAAAGATCAAAATGGCACGCCCTGTAGGATTCGAACCTACGACCCTTGGCTTAGAAGGCCAATGCTCTATCCACTGAGCTAAGGGCGCAAAATTGTAAAAGAACTGGTGGTGAGTCACCCGAGACTCGAACTCGGAACCTACGGATTAAAAGTCCGGTGCTCTAACCGATTGAGCTAGTGACCCAGAAATCATAATCCTACCATTTCAACGGATCATTAGGGAGAATAGAATCAAAAGGATCCACTCTCTGTTGATCAGAAATAACACTCGAGACAATTGGAGCTACAACGGCAGAAGCATTTGGAGTAACTGGATTCATTTCTTCTGTGATACTATCCATTCTATTGTTAACTTGCTCGTAGCGAATATCATCCAGCTTTGTAAGAGCCTG
>MDTB01188641.1_pt1 | contig 21596 bp, 22 predicted proteins | sample 811161 | NCBI WGS metagenome assembly MDTB01 (sample SAMN05326650, study PRJNA326480) | marine metagenome | isolation source: seawater | place: Mediterranean Sea | collected 2009 | reverse complement strand
AAGGAGGTAAGTGGACTTATAAATTGTCCTTTAGACAAAAGATTAATAAGCAGTACAAAAATTATTGGTGTTACTGAGTTGTTGTCTTCAAAAAATAATATACCTACAAATTCTGAAGTAATGTTAATTCATAACAAAAAAATATCTGTTGTGCCCCTTACAACTCATATGAAGATAAAAAATGTATCAAGCTGCATTAAAAAAGGACTTATTTTAAAAAAAATTGATACTTTGCGAAAAGGTTTTAAACAAGTTTTTAACAAAGATCCTAAAATTGCTATTTTAGGTCTTAATCCTCATAATGCTGAGCTAATTAAAGATTCTGAAGAAAGAAAAGTTATCAGTCCAGCTATATCAATGCTTAAAAAAAGAGGGTTTAAAATTAAAGGTCCTTATTCTGCAGATACAATTTTTATAAATAAATATAAAGAATTTGATGTAATTGTTGGAATGTATCATGATCAGGTATTATCTCCTTTTAAATCTTTATTTCATTTTGACGCTATCAATCTTACTCTTGGATTAAAATATTTGCGCGTATCTCCAGATCATGGCCCGGCTAAAGATTTAATTTATAAAAAAAAAAGCAAATTATCAAGGTTTATTGACGTGCATAAAATTTATTAATAAACACAATTAATGTATTATTCAAAAAAGTCTCTTGGTCAAAATTTCTTAGTAGATTCAAATATAATTGAAAAAATAGTTAAATTAACAAATATTTATAATAAAGACGTGCTAGAAATTGGTCCAGGAAAAGGTGCACTTACAGATAAAATTTTAAGTTGCAAACCAAAATCTTTGGTTTTAATTGAAAAAGATGATGTCTTGGCTAATGAATTAAAAATAAAACATAAAAATAATAAGACCATAAAGATTTATAATAAAGATATTTTAAATTTCAATTTTGAAATTATATTAAAAAAAAATTCTATCATTTTTGGTAATCTACCCTACAATATTTCCTCTCAAATTCTTGTTAATATCATAAGATTTAAAAAATGGCCTCCGAAATACTCAGATTTAATTTTTATGTTTCAAAAGGAATTATCAGATAGAATTATAGGTGAATACGGAACTAAAAAATATGGTAGACTATCAATTTTATCTAGCTATAGATTGAAAGTCTTTGATAAGTTCAACGTTTCATCAAATTGTTTTTTTCCTAAACCGAAAGTGGAGCCAGCTGTTTTACATTTTAAGCCAAAAAAAGTAATGCTTTCCAAAATTAAAAGAATAGAAAACCTAGAAAAAATAACTAATATTTTGTTTTCAAACAAAAGGAAAATGATAAATAAAAATATTAAGAAAATTTTCAAAAACAAGAACTTTAATTCTTCTTTAAATTTAAATTTAAAGTCAAGACCTTCAAATTTGAAACCGGAAAAATATTACGAAATTACTGAATTTTTTGAGAGAGTTTAGATAATTTATATTTATTAATGGAAATAATATTTTCAATCTGTCTATAACAATTTTCTAAATTCTCGTTAATGATAATGTAATCATAGTCTTTCCAATGTTGAATATCATTGTCGTATGCCTTAAATCGCCTTTCAACTTCCTCAGGAGAGTCTTGATTTCTTTTTATGAGTCTTTTTTTCAATTCTTCTTTATTTGGGGGAACAAGGTAAATTTTGATTAAATTTAAATTCTTAAATTTTGATAACTGTTGAGTTCCTTGCCAGTCAATATCAAAAATTATATCATTTTTCTTAATCATTAGATCTACGCTCTCTTTGAGTGTTCCATAAAAATTATCAAAGATTTTTGCATATTCGTAGAATTTTCCTTCATCTATAAATTTTTTAAATTTTTCGTGAGAAATAAAATAATAATCCACCCCATCTATTTCGTTTGGACGAGGCTTGCGGGTTGTGTGAGAAACAGAGATTTTAAAAGATTGGTATTTTTGTTGAATTTTTTTAGTAATCGTAGTTTTACCTGCACCAGAAGGTGAAGATAAAATTACCATGATATTTTTTGCATCATGATTCATTTAATAAAATAAGTTTTTATTGACTAGATTTGCCCTCAATAAATTTTATAGCATCACCAACCGTTAGAATTTTTTCTGCTTCACTGTCTGATATTTCTGAACCAAACTCCTCTTCGAAAGCCATAACTAACTCTACAGTGTCCAAGCTATCGGCTCCTAGGTCATCTATAAAACTTGCTTCTTCTGTTACCTTTTCTTCTTCAATGCCTAGATGATCTGCTACTATTTTCTTAATTTTTTCTTTTACCTCGTTTGCCATTAAATACCTTTATTGTGTTTATGATAATTTCTTAATAAATTATTCGATAGAATTGTCAAGCCATATACATTCCACCATTCACATGAATAGTTTCTCCATTAATATAATTTGAGGAATCTGAAGCTAAAAATGCTACGCAATTGGAAACATCATCTCCTGTACCTAAATCTCCAGAGGGAATTTTGCTAATTAGCATTTTTTTAATTTCCTCTGGAATTTTTTCAGTCATCTCCGTTTTAATGAAGCCTGGAGATACACAATTTATATTAATGTTTTTTTTTGCATATTCAAGAGCTAAACTTTTAGAAAATGCGATTATACCTGCTTTAGAGGCAGAGTAATTCGCTTGCCCAAAATTTCCTGTGTGTCCTACTATAGATGTTATGTTTATTATTTTCCCTGACTTATCTTTAATCATTTTCTTTATAGCTGATTTGCACATTAAAAAAGTAGACGTTAAATTAATATCTAAAACTTTTTTCCAATTTTCCTCAGAAAGTCTTATTGTAAGACTATCTAAAGTTATTCCAGCATTGTTTACAAGAATATCTAATCCACCTAATTTATCACTACTATTTTCAATAAATGACTCTATATTTTTGTGTTCATCTAAATTAAATTTTTCAATGATTATATTATTAAAATCTTTTTTTAAATTGTTTAGCTTTTCCTCTTTAGTGCCTGTAGCTAGTACTTTAGATCCTAGGTCTGAAAACTTTTTTACAAGACTTTTTCCTATGCCGCCTGTTGCTCCAGTAATTATAACTTTTTTATTTTTTAAATTCATCGATGGTTTTTTTCATATCATCTATTGAATTTATACTAAAGCATTTTATATTCTTGATTGTACGCTTAACCATCCCTGTTAAAACTTTTCCAGGACCTATTTCTATAAAATTTGATACTTTTTCATTAGACATATTAATTATGCTTTCTCTCCATCTTACAGTAGAATAAATTTGATCAACAAGTAATTTTTTAATAATTTCAGGACTATTCTCTGATTTAGAGGTTACGTTACTAATTATTTCAATATTTGGTTTTTTAAAATTCACTGACTCAATTTTATCTTTCATTTTTTCAGCTGCTGAGTTCATTAAGGAACAATGAAATGGGGCACTTACGTTCAAGGGAATAAATTTTTTTTTATTATCCTTTAAAATTTTTTCTAAAAATTTAATACTTTCAATATTGCCGCTCACAATTGTTTGGCCCTCTGCATTATCGTTTGCTATTTCGCAAACACCTTTTGTTTTACTTTCCTTAACAAAACTATTTAACTCATCTATTTTAGAGCCTAACACGGCTATCATACTTCCTTTACCTACTGGCACAGCTTCTTGCATCGCTGTGCCTCTTTCGAAAAGCAAAAATAAAGCGTCATTAAATGCTAGCGACTCAGAACACACCAGAGCAGTATATTCTCCAAGTGAATGACCTGCAAAATATTTTGTAGAGCTCAAATCAAAACCAAATTCTCTTTTAAGCACTGAAAAAATTGAAAAACTAACTGTTAAAATAGCAGGTTGAGTATTTTGTGTTAACGCTAATTTGTCTTTTGGTCCTTCTAAAATAATTTTGGAAATTTTGTATTTAAGTTTATCGTCTGCTTCCTGAAAAATTTTCTTCACAATTTCAAAATTATTATAAAATTCAGACCCCATGCCTACGATTTGCGAACCCTGGCCTGGAAAAAGAATAGCATTCATATATTTAGCACTTAATCATAGATAATTAGTATTGATATAAATATCTATTATAGTATAAAACTTTTTTCTATTATATGTACTTTAAAGCAAAATAATTAACAATAATCTATTTTATGTCATTTTATGAAAATACTTTAGTAACTAAACAAGATTTACCGAAATCAGATCTTGATAAGATTAAAGAGAAGTACGTTGATCTGATTAATAATAATTCAGGCAAGGTTATCAAAATAGAGGAGTGGGGATTGTTAAATTTAGCAAGAAAAATAAAAAAATATAACAAAGGTTTTTATATTCATTATAAGTTTCAAGGTGATCAAAAAACTATCAATGAAATTAATAAAAAGATTAAAGTAGATGGTTCTATAATTAGATATTTAATAGTCAAATATAAAAAGCTAGACACAAAAAAAGAGTATTTCAGCAAGGAAAATAAAAAATGAAACGTAAAGGAAAAAAATTTATAAAAAAAGGATCCAATTCTCTGAGTAAGCTGAGCTTATTTCAAAAACCCGATGGAAGATTTAATAGAACTTGTCCCTTGTCTATTAAAAATGCTCCAGTTATTGATTACAAAAATATAAGTTTATTAAGAAAATATATAACAGATAATAATAAAATTTTATCATCGAAAATTACCTCTGTATCGAGCGGGAAACAAAAGAAATTAACAAAAGAAATTAAAAAAGCTAAAATTTTGGGATTAATATAAATGGAAATTATCTTACTAGAAAATGTAATTAAGCTCGGTAAAATTGGTGATAAAGTAAATGTAAAACCTGGATATGCTAGAAATTATCTCTTAAGAAACGGCAAAGCGTTAAGATTTAATGATGAAAATTTAAGATATGTTTCCAAAAAAAAAGATGAATTAAATAAGAAAAATATAGAAATTAAAAATAAATTTAAAGAAATAGCTAAATTGATTAACAAAAAATCTTTTATATTTACTAAAGAAAGCAAAGAAAATGGTGAGTTATATGGATCTGTCAAACCTAAAGAAATATCTTCAGTGATCTCTAATAAAATGAAAGTAGAAGTCACACCCTCACAAATTGTTTTAAAAACAGAATTAAATAAGATCGGAGAGTATAAAGTAGATATTAACTTTCATTCTGAAGTTTCAGCTCAAATTTCAATTAAAATAGACAAGATTCAATCCAAATAACTTTTCCACAGACGGCCTAAAAAAGTGTGTAACTTTTAACTTTAAATAGTTTCTTCTGAAACTATTATCATCCTGTGGAAAAAATCAAAATTTCAAAAAGTGAGCTTAACCAAAAACAGCCGTCTAATATAGAGGCAGAACAAGCATTATTAGGTTCAATTTTAGTTAATAACGATATTATTGATGAAGTTTCAAATATTATCAATCCTTTAAGTTTTTATGATCCTGCACATATTAAGATATACGAAGTTATTGATGCTTTAAACAATAAGGGAATGATAGCAAATCCGATAACTCTAAAAAATTATTTTGAAAAAGATAACATGCTAGACGAGGTAGGAGGAACAGAATATTTAGTCAAACTAACAAGATTTTCTGGCTCGACTAAACAAGCGATTGATTATGCAAAAGTAATTCATGAAATGTATTTAAGAAGAGAATTAGTTTTGATTTCAGATAATTTATCATCTGATACATTGAATTCAAAGGAACAAAGTGCAGAAAAAATTATTGAAAGTACTGAAAAATCACTTTTTGATTTAGCAGAGAGAGGTAGTTTTTCTCAATCATTTATTAAATTCAATCAAGCTTTAGATCAAACTATTGAAATGGCAACTCAGGCAATGAAAAGCGATAAAGGGATAGTTGGTGTTCCTACTGGCTTAACAGATTTAGATGAAAAACTGGGTGGGTTGCATAAATCAGATTTAGTAATACTAGCGGGAAGACCTTCTATGGGTAAAACAGCTCTTGCAACAAATATCGCATATCATGCCGCGCAAAATATTATGGGTAGACAAGAAAAATCATCAGTTGCTTTTTTTTCTTTAGAAATGTCATCTGAACAATTGTCAACTAGAATACTATCAGAACAGGCTAGAATTAAATCTGATGATATCAGAAGAGGAAAAGTTACAGAGGAAGAAATCAATCGATATATAGAAACCTCTAGAAATATTTACAGTCTGCCTTTGTTTATTGATGAAACACCAGCTATCACTATAGCGACACTGAGTAATAGAGCCAGAAGAATTAAACGGCTTTTTGGTGTAAGCCTTATTGTTGTAGATTATATTCAATTAATGAGATCTAACTTAAATAAAAATGAAGGAAGAGTTCAGGAAATTTCTGAAATCACACAAGGTTTAAAAGCTTTGGCTAAAGAACTAAACATTCCGATTTTAGCATTATCTCAACTTTCGAGAGCTGTGGAACAAAGAGACGACAAACAACCTCAATTAGCTGATTTAAGAGAGTCAGGTTCTATAGAACAGGATGCTGATGTGGTAATGTTTGTTTATAGAGAGGCATATTATTTAGAGAGAAAACAACCAAAATTGGGCTCTATAGAACACGCCGAATGGCAATCTAAAATGAACGATGTTAATGGACTTGCTGATATTATTCTTGGAAAACAAAGACATGGACCAACAGGTACTGTCAAAGTTGAATTTGAAGGAATATATACAAAATTCAAAGATTTGAGTAAGAATTAAGCCCAAATTTTTTCTTTAGTTATAAAAAATTTAAGATATATCTGAAAGATATCTATGCTTACTGGTATTTATAAAAAATTGGTTTGTGATTTTCCAAAATTAACACTTCTTCTAATATTCATTCTATTAGGGTTTTCAGTGTTTCATGCAAAAAATTTTAATCTTGATGCATCCTCTGATGCTCTAATTTTAGAGGGTGATAAAGACTTAAAGTATTTAAGAGAAATAAACGAAAGATACGGTTCAAAAGATTTTTTGTTTTTAACATATTCTCCTGTTTCTAGTTTTGAGGAAAAAGAAACAGTATTAAATCTACAATTATTAAAATCAAAAATTGAAAAGTTAACCTGGGTAGATAGCGTTATTACAATAATAGATGTTCCACTTTTAAAAAGTACGAATGAAAATTTAATGGATAGACTGAAAAATTATAAAACTTTGGCTCACCCTGAAATAGATAGAAAAAGGGGATTTGAGGAAATCATAAATAGTCCAATTTACAAAAACTATGTCATAAGTGAAGACGGAAAAACCTCTGGAATAGTTGTTTATTTAAAAAAAGATGAAAGATTGGCTGAGTATATTAAAGTAAAAGAAAAATTTTATAATCAGTCTTTAGAAGGTAGTCTTACTAAATCTGAAAAAGTTAATTATAGGAAATTTCTGGTTGAATATGAGGAGTATAAAAATTTATTTAATTTAAGAAATCATCAAAATATTAGTGAAATAAGGGATGTAATATACAGATATGGTGAAAATGCAAAAATCCATTTAGGGGGAATTCCTATGATCGCTGACGATATGATGAGTTATATTAAAAGTGACATAGTAGTATTTGGAATTGGAGTATTTATTTTTATTATCTTAACTCTTTGGGTTGTTTTTAAGAATATAAAATGGGTAATTATGCCATTGTTAGGCTGTGCGACCTCTGTAGTTATGATGATTGGCTTACTTGGCTTAGTTGGTTGGAAAGTGACTGTTATTTCATCAAACTTTATAGCTTTAATGCTTATTTTAAATATGGCAATGAATATTCACGTTACAGTAAGATTTCTTCAGTTGAAAAAAGAATTTAATCAGTTGTCTACATCTCAAGCAGTATTAGAAACAAGTAAAAAAATGTTTTTGCCAATTCTTTACACTGTACTCACAACTATTTGTGCATTTTTATCTTTAATATTTAGTGGAATAAAACCAATAATTGATTTTGGTTGGATGATGACTATGGGATTAATAGTTTCAATAGCGGTAACTTTTTTATTACTACCTTCGCTGCTTACTCTTTTTGCTTCTGAAGATGATATAAATATAAATGATAAAGAAAAATCTAAAATTACCTCAGCGCTCGCAAATTTTGCAAAAAATAGTAAAGTGTTAATAATTGGTTCGACCATTACTGTATTTGTATTGAGCATAATTGGAATATCTAAATTAGAAGTTGAAAATAGCTTTATAAATTATTTTGATAAAGAAACAGAAATATATAAGGGTATGAAAAAAATAGATGATGACCTTGGGGGCACAACTCCTTTAAATGTAATTATAAAGTTCCCTTCTAAGAAAAAAGTGGAAGAAGATGATGAATTTTCAGAGTGGGAAGAAGATACTAGAAAAGAGGAAGATAAAGCAAAATATTGGTTTACTAGAGACAAGATGGATAAAATTATTAAGGTGCATGATTATTTAGACTCTTTACCTGAAATAGGAAAAGTTTTGTCTTTTGGATCAATTTTAAGAGTAGCTGAAGATCTAAATCAAAAAGAATTACAAAGTCTTGAAATAGCAGTTTTGTATAGCAAGATACCAAAAGAAATTAAAAAAGAAATTGTATCTCCTTACATTTCTGTTGAAAAAGATGAAGCTAGGGTAAGTGTAAGAATAAAAGATTCTTTAAAAGATTTAAGACGTAATGATTTAATAAAAAAAATAAATACTGAGCTTAATATTAAATTAGGTTTAGAAGAGAGCGAGTATAAACTTGCAGGGGTTTTAATACTATTTAACAATTTATTACAAAGTCTTTTTAAATCTCAAATCTTAACTTTAGGGATAGTTATGTTTGGAATTTCTGCTATGTTCTTTATTCTTTTTAGAAACAGTGTGCTAGCATTTATTGGCGTAATTCCGAATTTTTTAGCTGCATTTTTTATATTGGGAATAATTGGTTTGATGGAAATTCCCCTAGATATGATGACTATTACTATAGCTGCTATAACGATAGGTATAGCGGTAGATAATAGTATTCATTATATTTACCGTTTTAGAGAAGAATTTAAAAAAATTAACAATTATAAAAAAACATTAGATAGATGTCATAGCACAGTAGGAATTGCAATTTTAAATACTTCCATAACTATCGTTTTTGGTTTTTCTATTTTAGTTTTGTCAAATTTTATTCCAACAATATACTTTGGTTTTTTCACTGGCATAGCAATGTTGTTGGCTTTGATATCTGTTCTGACTTTGCTTCCAAAACTTATACTAGTGTTTGAACCTTTTGGTCTTGAAAAATAATTAACAAAAAATGAAAGATATTATAAATTTTTTATCCGATGTAAATATTTTTGATATTTTTTTTTTAATATTAATGGTTTACTCAATAGTCCAATGTTCATCTAAAGGTTTTTCCTTAAGCTTTATTTCTTTTATGAAATGGATCTTTGCACTAATTGTTACTATAATTTTAGTACCTAAATTGCAACCTTGGGTAAGTGATTATATTGAGTCAGAATTTTTGAATAATATTGGAATAGGAATTGCTATATTTATTTGTACAATGTTTTTGACAATTGTAGGAGGAAAAGCATTAAGTAAAGTTGTTACTTGGACAGGAGTGGGTTCAATCGATAAAACATTTGGCTTACTATTTGGCTTTTTTAAAGGATATGTTGTTTCAGTTTGTTTATTTTCTTTATTAAATTGGTTTTATCCATATCAAAATTGGGGTATATCAGCAGAAGATGCAATCTCATTTAATATAGTAAAAAAAGGAAGTGAAATACTTATAGAAGAATTTCCTTCAAGTGAAGATTTAATAAACACAAAAGACGAAATTGAAAAAATTTAGATCAGATAAATTAAGGGAAGAGTGTGGTATATTTGGTGTGTCTAATCATGAAGATGCATCTGCGCTAGTAACTTTAGGTTTACATGCTTTGCAACATAGAGGGCAAGAAGGATGTGGTATTGTATCTTATGATGGTAAAAACTATCACTCAGAGAAAAGGCAAGGTCTAGTTGGTGATCATTTTACAAATACAGATGTAATAAAAAAGTTACCTGGAAAATTTGCGATAGGTCATAATAGATATTCCACAACTGGAGAAACTTCTTTACGAAATATTCAACCATTCTTCGCTGACCTTCATGTGGGTGGTATAAGTATTGCGCATAATGGTAATCTAACTAATGCTCTTATTCTAAGAGAAGTCTTAGTTAAAGATGGTTCTATTTTCAGAACAACCAGTGATACAGAGACAATTGTGCAATTAATTGCAAAATCAAAGAGAGAAAAGATAATAGATAAATTAGTCGATACTCTTTTTCAAATTCAAGGAGGTTATTCTTTGGTTATAATGACAAATAAAAAGTTAATTGGAGTAAGAGACCCTTTTGGTATTAGACCTTTAGTTGTAGGTAAATTAAAAGACTCTTTTATACTAGCATCTGAGACATGCGCATTAGATATTGTTGGAGCAAAATTCATAAGAGAAGTTGAAAATGGAGAAATAGTGGTCATAGAAGACGGTAAATTAAGTAGTATAAAACCATTTCCAAAACAAAAGTCCAGACCATGTATTTTCGAATACATTTATTTCGCTAGACCTGACAGTATTATTGATGGAAAATGTGCTTATGAGTATAGAAAAAATTTTGGGATACAGCTAGCAAAAGAAACTGATGTGAAAGCAGATATAGTTATTCCTGTTCCAGACTCAGGAGTTCCTGCTGCATTAGGATATTCAGAATATTCAAAAAAAAAATTTGAACTAGGTCTTATACGTAATCATTATGTTGGTCGAACATTTATTCAACCAACACAAAATATTAGAAGTTTAGGAGTAAAACTAAAATTAAGTGCTACCAAAAGTACTGTTAAAGGCAAATCCATTGTGTTAATAGATGACTCTTTAGTGAGAGGAACAACATGTTTAAAAATTATTAAAATGTTATATGAGGCTGGGGCAAAAGAGGTTCATGTAAGAATTGCTTGTCCAGAAATAAAATTTCCAGATTTTTATGGTGTCGATATGCCAACAAAAGAGGAGCTTTTAGCTCACGAGAAAGATACTTCAGAAATGTGCAATTATATAAACGCTTCATCTCTTAAATTTTTAAGTCTTTCAGGTCTTTATGAAGGTTTGGGTAAAGGCAAAAGAAACGACTCCTTTCCTCAATTTAGTGATCATTATTTCACCGGAGAGTATCCAATTAAGCCAATTGATAATCTCAATCGAAACAAGATAACCCAATTATCGCTGTTAAGCAGTAAATCTAATAATTAATTAAAAACCACTAATTTATTTTTATTATTAGTATAAATCATCGATTTATTCACAAATATTGGAGAAGTATTTAATTTGCTTGGTAATTTTATTACGTCAAGTAAATCTCCATTTGAGGAAAATTTAATTAAATGAGGAGTCTCTGAAAAAATAAATATATCATTATTTAAAATTGCTAAAGACGTAATGGAAACTTTTCTTTTATCTTTAGATTTAAAAAAATTTGCAAGTTTTTGACTAATATCAATAGAATAAACAATTTTTCTAGTATTAATATCTAAGCAAACTAATAGATTGTTCTTTGAAATTAAAAATAAATTATTGCCAGATAAAATTGGTTTAATTTTAGAGGGAATTGTTAATTTAACTTCTTGTAGCCCGTTATTTGCATTAAAAACATACAAGTATGGATCTGTAGAAACAATAATTTTGTCTTTATGCAAAAGTAGAATATTAGAATTAAACAATGAACTATCATTTAATTCTGAAGATTGATTGAGGCTTAAAAACCAATTAATTCCTCCTTTTCTATTCATCGAGTAGAGTGATCCATTTGTATTTAAGTAAAACAATGATTTGGAATTCAAAGCAAAAGAGCTCACAAATTCATTCTTTAAAGAACTTTCTTCTGTAGGAATAGTTTTTATTTTATCACCATTTTGTTTGTCTATAAAGTATATATCATTATTTGTGTCTGCTAAGACTAATCTTTCTTTAATAATTTTAAGATTAGATCTGAATGGGATTTTGAAATTTTTAGCCCATAGTATATTTCCATTTTGTATATTTAAAGCATATAGGTACCCAAGGTTATCGCTTACATAAATTATATTTTTTTCAAAGATAATATTAAGATTTTTATTTATTTTTTTATATTTTTTTTTGTAAAAATTAAATTTTAAAACAATTTTTTTTAGGTAAATTGAATAAACAATAATATTGCCATTTAAATCTGATACGATGATATTATCATCGCTAAATAGTAGACTATTTTCTATTCCAAACTTAGATAATCTTTTGCTTTTTAATATTAGGTTACTTGTTTCGTCGTAACTAAAATTATTTAAATTATTTGAATTTTGATAAAATTTTTCATGCCAGATAAAATTGTCTTTAATTGGATTTAACAAAATTTTTAAATCATTGTTAGGCTCAATTATTTTAGTAAATACAGATTCTTTAGTATATAAACTTTTAAATTCTTTAAACTGATCCTCTTTTTTCACAGTCCTTTGTGTATCAGTCCAAATGCCTGATTTATTATCAAAAGAGCAATTTGACAAAACTATTAATAGAATAATTAAAAAAAAATATTTCATAGTTAAAATTGAAACGGTTTAATCGATATTATTTTTCCAAAATATTTAATGCACTATTTTTCCAAATAGAATTATCAGAAATAATTTCATTTAATATTTTATTACCCAATTCTTCTTTAAAAATTTTTTTTAAATAAAGAGCCTTTTTTAACTTAACTAAATTTCTTTCTTCTTTTTCTAAGTCAATTTTTTCAACTATTAGAAAAAGTTCAAGTATTTCTTTTTCATTTTTTTCAAGATTGTTATCTAAAATTATATTTAAAGCTAAAGGAGAATAAAATTTATTTTTCTTTTTTATAATTTTTTTAAAAATATTTTTAGATTTTTCTTTTTCTTCATTAGACAAATGAATTCCTGCTTTAATATATTGTTCAGAAATTTTTTGAATTTCTTTTTTTTTATGGTCTTCAAAAAAAATTAATAATAGACCTGAAAGAATTATTAAAACTAATACTAACGATATAGTGTTCTTTTTTTTTTTTATTATATTTATAATCTTTTCAACAATATTAGGTTTATCGACTATATCATTTTCCATATAAAAAATTTTTGTTATTTGGAAATACTTTAGTTTTGACCTCTTTACTATATTTTTTTACAGCTTTTTCAATTATTGTATTTAGATTTGCATATTTCTTTACAAATTTTGGATAAAATCCACTTAAACCTAGAATATCATCAGTGACTAGCACTTGACCATCGCAATGCAACGATGAACCAATTCCAATGGTTGGTATTTTTATTGAATTTGTAATTTTTTTTGCTGTATAAGGCGTCAGGCATTCTAAAACTATTGAAAATGCTCCTGCCTTTTCAATTGACTTTGCTTCTTTTAATAATTTCAAGATTTCATTATTGTTTTTTCCTTCAACTTTAAAATTATTTTTGAATTGTGGTGTGTAACCTATGTGACCCATTACTGGAATCTTGGCTTTCTTAATTTCTTTGATTATTTTAAAATTTTTATTATTACTTTCAACTTTGACTGCATCACAATTAGTTAGCTTTCGTATTAATTTAGCATTTTTTTTTGCTTGAATAGGTTTTTCGTAAGATCCTTTTGGCATATCAACTACTAATAATGACGTTTTAACACCTTTTCTTACGCTTATACTGTGCTGGATTATAGTACTGAGTGAAATTTTATGTGTATTTTTCATGCCATATAAAACGTTTGCTAATGAGTCCCCAACTAAAATTATGTCACAATATTTATCTAATATTTGTGCAATATTTTTTGAATACGCTGTTAAACAAACAATTTTTTTTCTATTTTTTTGTTTTAATATTTTTTTTATCTTTTTTAACATTATTCTAACTCTATAGTGCTTGGTGGTTTTGATGTTATATCATACACTACCCTGTTGATGCCTGGTACTCCATTAACTATTTTATTTGAAATTTTATCTAAAAAATCCTTAGGAAAATTAAAGTAATCTGCAGTCATTCCATCTTCAGATATTACAGCTCTTAATAAACATGTATATTCATATGTTCTTGAATCACCCATTACACCAACTGTTTTCATTGGCAATAAACCTGCGTAAGCTTGCCAAATCTTATTATAAAGATTGTGTTTAATTAATTCATTTATAAAAATATTATCAGCTTCCTGAAGTATTTTTATTTTTTTTGGGGAAATTTTACCTATTATTCTAATAGCTAAACCGGGACCAGGAAATGGATGCTTGTTTCTTATATTATCGTTTAAACCTAATGATTTACCTAAAATTCTTACTTCATCTTTAAAAAATTCTTTTAAGGGCTCAATCAATTTTAAATTCATTTTTTTAGGCAAGCCTCCAACATTATGATGGGATTTTATCTTAGAAGATTTGCTGCCTGTAGCTGATTTACTTTCAATAATGTCAGGATAAAGAGTACCTTGAGCTAAATATTTTATATCTTTAAATTTTTTAGCTTCTTTTTCAAAAATCTTAATAAATAAATTACCAATTATTTTTCTTTTTTTTTCAGGATCATGAACGTTTTTAAGCATCTTAAAATATAATTTACTAGCATTTATTAATTTTACGTTTAATTTATATTTTTTCTTAAAAAGATTATAAGAATATTTAAATTCATTCTTTCTCATTAGGCCAGTATCTACCATTATACAAATTAATTTTTTTTTCACAGCTTTGTTTATTAATAGCGCAACTACACTACTATCCACTCCACCAGAAAGAGCACAAATTACTTTTTTATCTCTAACCGTGTTTTTAATTTCACTGATTAGTCTCGTTTTTTCAGAAGTAACACGCCATTTTTTCTTAATTTTACATATTAAAAACAAATAATTTTTAAAAATTTGTTTTCCATTTTCAGTGTGTGTGACTTCTGGATGAAATTGTATACCGTAAATTTTATTTTTTTTACTTTCTATAATTGTTAATTTCGAATCTTTGGTTGACGCTATTGTTTTAAATCCTTTAGGTAATTTAATTACTGCATCTTGGTGACTCATCCATACAGATTTGCTTTTTATGTTAAAAAAATTTTTAACTAATAAAGATTTTTTTTTTTTAAAAAGTAATGCTCTACCAAATTCTCTTCTTTTTTTTTGAGACTTTATCGTTCCTCCAAATATTTTTGCAATTAATTGAAGACCATAGCAAATTCCAAGAATGGGTATTTTCATCGAGAAAATTTCTTTTGGAATTTTCGGGTATTTTTTTTTTGTTACAGTGGAAGGTCCACCAGACAAAATTATTCCTTTTACTTGACTAAAGTTTCTTATTTTTTGTAGTTCGTTTATAGTCAATATTTCTGAGTAAACTCCTAAATCTCTCACTCTTCGAGCTATAAGTTTAGTAACTTGGGAACCAAAATCTATAATAATTATTTTTTCCTTAAGACTTTGGATTGACATTTATTTTTTTAAAGATTTTTCTATTTCTGCTTTGAGATCTTTGCCTTTTTGACAATAAATATTACAAAATACGAGTAAATGATTTACCAATTTTTTACTACCTTCAAAGTCTGACTCTTCTAATTTTAATTTTGCTAATTGATAGTTTGCTTCTTCATTTAAAGGATTGAGTAAAATTACAGTATTTAAATTTTCTTCTTGTAATTCTTTTTTTTTTAATTCTTTAAATATTTTGGAAAGATAAAGATAAGATTTTTCATTTTTAGGATTAAAAACTATATCCTGTTCAAATTTAAACTTAGCTTTATCAAATTCATTGTTTTCGTAAAAAATTATGCCTTCTTTAAAATAGCTTGTATTTGCTAATAAATTAGGAGTCATTAAAATCAAATTTACAATAACAATTAATAATCTCATTTTACAGTTTATAATTCAATGTTGGTTCAATCATTTCTACACTGTGTACCATGCTTTCGTAAAATCCAGCTTTAGTAATTTTTACAAATTTTGCATTTTTTTTAATATCATTTAATTTTTTTGCACCAATATATCCCATTGAAGACCTTAATCCTCCTTGTAGCTGATAAATAATTTTGGAAACGTTTCCTTTATACTCCACTCTGCCATCAACACCTTCTGGAACAAATTTTGATTTATCTTTAAAATTTTTTTGAAAATATCTATTAGAGGACCCTGCGGACATTGCACCTATAGATCCCATTCCTCTGTATCTTTTGTAAAATTTATTTTTAATCTTAAATTTCTTTCCTGGACTTTCTTCTGTGCCAGCAAATATAGATCCCATCATAATTGCATCAGCTCCTGCAGCAATAGCTTTTGCTATATCTCCTGAAAATTTAATTCCTCCGTCTGAAATTATCTTTATATTTTTATTTTTTAAAACTCTACTTACTTCCCTTACTGCAGTAATTTGAGGCACACCTATGCCAGCAACCATCCTGGTTGTACAAATTGAGCCTGGACCAATACCAACTTTTATAATGTCTGCTCCTGAATTAAATAATTTTTTTGCAGCTTCTCCTGTTGCAATATTTCCAACACATACAGGTATTTTATAATCATTTTTTTTCAATTTAGATAAAATTTTTAAAACTTTTTCACTATGACCATGAGCTGTATCGATAACTAATAAGTCAACACCGCTTCTTATCAAAAATTTTGCTCTGTCAAGGTCTTCAGAATTTGTACCTACTGCTGCCCCAACAATTAAATTTCTTTTTTTAACTTTTTTAACTTCTAAGCATTGTTCTCTTATTTTTAGATTTCTATGTATAATCCCTATTCCTCCTGCATTAGCTATCGCTATTGCCATTTTAGACTCAGTCACAGTATCCATTGCTGAGGATAAAAAAGGTGACTTTAATTTTATATTTTTGGTTAGGTTTGTTGAAATATCAGTTTCAGATGGTAATACTTTAGAATACCTAGGCAACAAAAGTACGTCATCAAAAGTTAAGGCTTCTTTTATTGCTTCCATATACACTTATATACAATTTTTAAGATTTATAAAGTCTTTAATATCGCACAGTGTAAATAAGTTTCTTTTGACTCATTTCGACTAGCTTCCGGTTTAAAAAATTGCACTTTTTTGAACTTTTCTTTTGCTAATTTCTTTACTTCTAAGAAATCTTCGCCCATAAATAATTTTGTGACTAAAACTCCCTCTGGCTTTAAATTTTCTGTAGAAAAATTAATAACATCAGCACATAATTGATTAGTGCGAATACAATCTAATGATTTATTCCCGGTTGTATCTGCTGCCATATCAGAGAGAATCACGTCAAGATTGTTCCTAAAAAAATTTAGTATTTTTTGTTTTGCTTTTTTATTTAGAAAATCACATTGTAAGAAGGATACGTTTTTTATACCGTCCATTTTTTCTAAGTCTATCGACAATATTTTACCCGAAGTGATGATTTTGCTCGAAACTTGTGACCATCCCCCTGGGTAAGCTCCGATATCAAGTAAATTACTATTTTTTTTGATAAATTTAAATTTTTTATTTAGTTCTAATAGTTTAAACGCAGCTCTAGATCGATAACCTAAAGTTTTAGATTTTTTAAAAAATTGATCTCTGTGTTGTTTAATTTTCCAGGTATTGCTTTTTTTTCTTTTCTTGGATTTTTTCATTACAAAACATCTTCATGCTCATCTTCTGACGTTTCTAGTTTATTTTTTTTACTTTGCTTTTGAAACATAAAAAAACTTATTGGTATAGAAGTTAAATATAATAAACTAAATATTAAAAGTGTTTCAAAAGTGTAGTATAACAAAGAAACAAATATTGTACCTATACCTAGTAAAATAAAAACTGTTGTTTTCGGTGACACAGATATTTTTTTAAAAGAGAAAGTAGGTAATTTGCTTACTAATAAAATAGCAATTAGAATTGTAAAGTATGGAGTAATACTTTTAAATTCAATTCCTAAATTTAAATCAGTTAATTCTAAAATTAACGGCATTAAAATCAATAGTCCTCCTGCGGGAGAAGGTACTCCTTCAAAATAATTACTTTTCCAAAGTTGATTTTTGTCTACAGTAGTAAGGTTAAATCTTGCTAATCTTAAAACACAACAAACTGAATATATTAAAGTTATTGCCCATCCGAGTTTACCGTATTTGCTTAATTCCCAAAAATATAAAATAAACACGGGAGCTATACCAAAGCTTACAAAGTCCGTTAAAGAGTCTAATTCTTTACCAAACTCTGAAGTACCTTTAATTAAACGTGCAATTCTTCCATCTAAAGCATCTAAAATTGCAGCTAATAAAATAAAAATAACTGCTAAACTATAATTACCATCTATTGAAAATTTAATTGAACTTATGCCTAAGCATACTCCACCTAAAGTAAGAATGTTAGGAAGTAAATATCTAGTTTTTTTTGAAGCTACTAATTTAAATTTTTTGTTTTCTTGCATTTATTTTGAGGCTATTAAACTTTCTCCTGCTACTACGTTTTGTCCAATTTTTGTTAATACTTTTTTATTTTTAAAATAAATATCTACTCTGCTGCCAAAACGGATCATTCCTATTCTTTCACCTTGTCTTAAAGCTTGTCCTTGTTCAACTTCACATACAATCCTTCTTGCTATCAACCCTGCAATTTGCACAACAATTATTTCCTCTTCAGTTTTAGAACATTTAATTTTATAATAATTTCTTTCATTTTCTTCGCTTGCTTTATCTAGTGAAGCATTAAAAAATTTTCCTGGTTTGTAACTAATTTCTTCTACTTTACAAGAAGTTGGTGCTCTATTAACATGACAATTAAATACGTTCATAAATATACTTACTTTTGAATAAGTCGTATTTTCTAGCTGCAATTCCACAGGACCTTTTTGCTCTGATACGGATATAACGAGTCCATCAGCGGGACTAACTAAAAAATCATCATCATTAATTGGAAATCTTTCAGGATCTCTAAAAAAATAATAAATCCAAATACTTATTATAAGCAGTACTGAACCCAAAAACTTTGATATAAATAATACTAAAAAGGTGGCTATTATTGAAATAGCTAAAAATTTATACCCCTCTTTATGAATTTTTGGAAAAATTGTGTTAAACATAATTTTAAGTTTGCTAATTTTTTCTTAATATGTATAAAAATTCTACTTAATCAATCTATTTTTATTTTATGGCAAAAATTAAAGTCAAAAACCCAATAGTTGAGCTAGATGGTGACGAAATGACTAGAATCATCTGGGAATTTATTAAAAGTAAGCTAATTAAGCCCTATTTAGATATAGACCTAAAATACTACGACTTAGGAATGGAGAATAGAGATAAAACCAACGATCAAGTTACAGTTGATTGTGCAAAAGCAATTCAAAAGTATGGTGCAGGAGTAAAATGCGCAACAATTACCCCAGATGAAGAACGAGTAAAAGAATTTAATTTAAAGAAAATGTGGAGATCACCTAATGGCACAATAAGAAATATTGTCGGGGGAACCATTTTTAGAGAACCTATTATTTGCAAGAACGTTCCAAGATTAGTTCCTCATTGGACCGAAAGCGTTATTGTTGGAAGACACGCTTTTGGAGATCAGTACAAAGCAACTGACTTTAAAGTTCCAGGAAAAGGAAAAATGACAGTAAAATGGGAATCAGAAAATGGAAAAGACAAAATAGAACATGAAGTTTTTAATTTTGATGGACCTGGAATCGCTCTTTCGATGTACAACTTGGATAATTCGATAAAGGATTTTGCCAGAGCATGTATGAATTATGGGCTTGCTAGGAAATGGCCTGTATACTTTTCAACAAAAAATACAATTTTAAAAGCGTATGACGGAAGATTCAAAGATATTTTTGAGGAGATTTTTCAAAAAGAATTTAAAAATAAATTTGAAGAAACTGGTATAACTTATGAACATAGGTTAATTGACGACATGGTTGCATGTGTGATGAAATGGAGTGGAAAATATATTTGGGCTTGTAAAAACTACGATGGAGATGTTCAGTCTGATACTGTCGCACAGGGTTATGGTTCTTTAGGACTTATGACAAGTGTACTGCGTACTCCAGATGGTAAAATAGCAGAAGCTGAGGCCGCTCATGGAACCGTAACAAGGCATTATAGGCAACATCAAGCAGGTAAAGAGACATCAACAAATCCAATAGCATCTATATTTGCATGGACAAGAGGATTATCTCATAGAGGAAACCTAGACGATAACCAGGAGCTAATCAAATTTGCAGAAAGTCTTGAAAAAGTTTGTATAGAAACTGTCGAAAGTGGTTTTATGACTAAAGATTTAGCTATATTGATTGGTAAAGAGCAAAAATTTTTAACTACTAATCAATTTTTAGAGGCAATAGACTCTAACCTAAAAAAAAAAATTAACTAATTTTATCAACTATTGCTTTAAAAGCCTCATCTATTTTTTTTAAGTTTGTACCGCCAGCTTGAGCAAAATCTTTTCTGCCACCCCCTCCTTTTCCATCAAGTGTTTCTGAAGCAATTTTTACTAAACTTACTGCATCGTATTTTGAAATAAGATCTTTAGTAATTCCGATTGCAACTCCAACTTTTTCTTCAAAAGTGGAGATACTTACAATTATCCCATTTTTGATATCTTTTTTTCCTTGGTCTATAACACTCCTTAGTTCTTTAGGTGGAAAACCATTTAGAGTTTGTTGCCTCAATATAAAATTTCCAATCTTTTTATCTTTAATTTTGTTTTTATTCTTATCGTTAATAACATTTTTAATTTTTATTTTCTCTAGTTGTTTAGTTAAAACTTTTAAATTTTCTGCTAAATCTTTGTTTTCATTAAAATCAGGTTTAATTTTGTAACCTAGTAGTTCTTTTTTAATTTTTTCTAATTGATCTTTGTTTGATCTTTCTTTTGTTGATTTATCTTGTTTTTTAAATTTCTCATACTCTTGGAGTTGTTTATCCCTTAAAGCTTCAACTCTCCTTACGCCAGAAGCAATTGATGACTGACTAATAACTTTAAATGTTCCAACTTCTTTTGTATTTTTTACATGCGTTCCTCCACAAAGCTCTGTAGAAAAAAAACCATTAGACTCTTTACCCATAAATACTACTCGTACTTCTTCTCCGTATTTTTCTCCAAAAAGAGCTAAAGCACCCATTTTAACAGCTTCTTTAGGTGTCATTATTCTTGTTTGAACCTCTGTTGAACCGTCGACTATTTCATTTACAACTTTATTAATTTTAACCATTTCCTCTTTTTCTATTGGTTTGTTGTGGCTAAAATCGAATCTTAATCTTTCTGGAGAAACCAATGACCCTTTTTGAGTAACATGTTTACCTAAAGTCCTTCTTAAAGACTCATGTAGTAAATGTGTTGCTGAATGATTTGCTTTAGAATTATTTCTATTTTCTACATTTATCTCAAGATTAACGCTTTGACCGATTTTTATTGTTCCATGCTCAATTTTTCCAGTATGAACAAAAAGATCTCCCATTTTTTTTTGTGTATCAGTAATATTAATTTTACAATCTGAATTATAAATTATTCCTTGGTCTCCAACTTGACCACCAGACTCTCCATAAAAAGGTGTTTGATTTAAGATAATTTCAACATCGCTTCCTGCTTCAGCGCCATCAACAAATTTATTATCTTTAGAAATTTTTAAAACAACTCCTTCAGTTTTATCAAACTCATAACCTAAAAATTCTGTTGGGCTTAGTTCTTCTCTAATTTTAAACCATTTTTCCTCTACTGACTTATCTCCAGAACCTTTCCAATTAGCTCTTGCTAAAGTTTT
>MDTB01130173.1_pt1 | contig 21598 bp, 18 predicted proteins | sample 811161 | NCBI WGS metagenome assembly MDTB01 (sample SAMN05326650, study PRJNA326480) | marine metagenome | isolation source: seawater | place: Mediterranean Sea | collected 2009 | reverse complement strand
GCATTCTTTGACCAAGCTAATTTCATCAACACATATTACAAATAAACAGTCCTTACTAATAAAATTTTTTTTCAATTCATTAAAAACTTTGATTGTATCACCACCACAATCATATGATTTATATTTATCTCTCCAATCAAGTAACAGGGGTTTAATCTTTAATTCTTTTAATAATCTATTTAACCAACGTAAATTTTCACTAAAACCTATAAGTGCAATTTTTTTACTTTTAGATTTTAGGATTTTTTCAAATAATCTTTTTGTAATATCTGGAATGTATTTGTCTCGTAATATAGGAACTAGTATATTTTTATCCATAAAACTATTTTTTAAATCTTTCGTACCATCTAGATTGATATAATTCAATTGCTTTACTAAAATTTTCAGTAAGCATTACTTCAACTTGATTATTATATTTATTTTTAATTTTAAATAGATCGTCATCAATAAGCTGTGGAAGATAAATATTTGTCCATACATGATCAATATATTTATAATTAGGGCTTATAACTTGATATTTTCTCATTTCGTTTAATATATTTTTAACATTTTCCTTATTATTTATAATTTCTGGTTTTAGAGCCAAAATATATATTTTATTATTGTTTTTTATCTCTTCGTCTAAATAATTTGAAACTTCGTGTATATACTTTATGATTTTATTATTATCAAATATTAATTCATTAAATTTTTTTTCGTCATCTCTAATTAATAAATGGATATGGGGTCGTAATTCAATTAAATGATCAAATTTGATATTACCTTTATCACCATAAATTTGATCAATTTTCAAACCATGAGTCAAATTTATTTTTTTAGAATTTATGTTTCTAATATCTGTACTTTTATCAGCTATATTTCTAATTTTAATTTCCACATTGGAATTAGTAGAATCTATAAAAATTTTTTCTACATTATAATTATATAAAATATCTATTTTATCTTCTTGAATGACTTTATTACAAAATTTCATTATTTCTTTAGATCCATTTTTCAGATAAAAAGATTTTTTAAATATATTTATTAAAAAATCTAAATTTAGTAATCCAATAAAACCATTATTTATTAGTTTAGAAAAAATTTTACCTAAAGGATTGTCATATTTATAAATTTGTGAGTTTAAAATTTTCTTATTTATAACTCTATATTTGGATTTAGTGTGAATAATATTCCAGCCTAAAACATTTTTCATAAAGTTAATGCCTCTTTTGTTGGGTAAAAAATAATGAATAGCATTTTCAACATTTTTATAGCCAAAAACATTTATTAATGACCAAGATCCACCAATAAAAGGTTTGTTTTCAATTATTAATATTTTTTTATAATGTGATTTTTGGCTTGCTGCATCTATTATAGATATTGGGCTAGATCCAATATAAACTAGATCATAATCATTAGTTAAAGACATATTTAGGAAAATTTCCAAACAATTTCAGATAGTGGCAAAAGAGGATTAGAACCAAAAAAGTTTTTATTAATATTTATTATTTTAATTTCCTTGCTTAGTTTTTTTTTCTGCATTAATGAATATTGATTTATACAATAATCATTACTCAAAATATAATTCCTACAAAGTGCTCCATGTAACTTTTTTGAATTATGAACTTCATACAAAGGTTCAAAATTAATAATTATTTTAGGTTTTCTTTTTTTTAAATTTAAGAAAAAATTTTTATTTATTTTAGGCATATAATGCATAGAATAAGAAGTAAATACAATAGAATCTAAAGGTATACTAAAATAAGTTTTTTTATCTAAAAAATTAAATTTAAAAGTTTTTATCTTCAATTGATCTTTTTTTGATAAATAATTAGTAATTTTTCTTCCATTTAAACTTAATTCACCTGCAAAATAGTTCACTTCATATCTATTCTGAAAAAAATTGTAAAGATTAATTATTTTTGAACCATATCCAGAACCCAATTCAACTAAATTATTTTTTTTATTTTTATCAAGATATTTTTTAATAGTATTGGAGTAGAATTTTATATATTTATCAATAATATATTTATTGTTTTTCTTATAAAAATTATTTTTTAAAAAAAAATAACTGCTTTCTTTTAAATTATTATATTCATGATCAACTTCATGAATATTATTATAATTACTATTAATTATTTTATTATATAAACCCTTCCATTCTTCTTTATTAAACTCTCTATTTACTTCTTTAAAATTTTTATATTTAATTTTGTTTTTCTTAGGTTTTACTAAAAAATCTTTATATTTTTTTTTTAAAAAATTATTTTTATCTTTAATTATGCTCATTTAACTAAATTAATTATTTTATTCTGTGGTGGTTTCAGAAATTTAGGTTTTTCTTTCCAATCATATTTTGATTGGAGTATTACAAAAAAAACATCTCTTACTTTTCCTTTAGGTAAATGACCAGCACGATGTAATAAATCTGCTGTATTTATGATTTTAATTGTACCAACATCTCCAGGAGAAGAATAAACTTTTTTATTTTTAATTTCATGAGGTAGTTCGTTTTCTGGATACCTGCCATATAACTGGTTATCCATAGCATATTTTGATGTTTCTAAATCAAATAAGTGAATAGACTCTTGATCTTCTTGCGCTGTCAAATAAATCATTAACCTACACCATCTTTTAGACTGTCTTTTAAAATCATAGTGCCAATAATTACTGTATAATTCTTCAGTATAGTTATCTGGAAAATATTTATTTCTTTGCCATAAAAAACTTATTATTGAATATTCACTTTCAAGAATGTTTTCAAATAAATGATTCATTTCTTTTTTTAATATAATTTCAAGATTTGGAAAAAACAATTGGTGTTTTACGTACTCATTATTAGTATAAAGGAAATATTTTTTATCAATTATTATGTCTTTAAAAAATAGTTTATTTAAAAAAATAATTTTATTGATTATTTTTTTATAAAAAATTAAATATTTTAAATCATTTTTTTCAAGCTGTATTGACGTAAAGCCCTTACTATTAAATTGATTAATTAAATTATTATTTTTTTTATTTTTGATATTATTAATTTTAAAAAAATTTTTAAATATCAAAATTAATAAATAAGGATGATTTAAATATATAAAAAATACTATAACTATAATTTTAAAATTAATTAATATTTTACTCATTTACTAAAATTATTTCGTTTATTTTATTTATTGTTGTTAATAAAGCTTTATCCAAATTAACATTTTTTTTCTTCAAGGAAAACTTTTTAGATTTAATATTAACTAAATACTCTAGTAAGATTTTTTTAAGTTTTGTTTTTGTATCTACTTTGATTGAGTAGTTAAAATAATTAGAAATACAAGGATCATATATTTTATCCCTATTTATACCAATTTGAACACTGAATGATGGTTTTGAAGCTATACCAGCTTCAAATAAAGCTACTGAACCCATACCAAAAATTAAATCACTATTAAAAATTAAACTTTCTGAATTTTTATTTAATTCTATATAAAATTTAATATTTTTATCTATTTTATTAAATTTTTGTGCAATAGGAACTAAAGTGTCCACACTTTCTCTAGGATGTGGTTTTATTATAAATTTTATATTTTTATTTATCTTTTTGTTAACTTCTATAATTGTCTTGATTATAGTATTAAGAATTATGTCTGGTGTGTAACCAAATATTGATTTTCCATTTTTATCAAAACAAGTCCCATTACCATTTATATAGCCTTTATTTGAATCTGTATAAAAAGCATCTGAGAAAAAGGTTATTATAATTTGTTTAGATTGTTTTTTTTTTAATTTTTTTTTCAGAATAAAATTTTTAAATATGGATTCTAAATTTATGCTGCCTGATATGAATGTTTTTTTAGCTGGAAATTTTGTTTCATTAACGAAATCTTTTTTACTTTTTTTATCCATTATAAAAACCCAATCAGGAAATGAATATTGCAAAGTATTTTTTACTTTTCTTTTAAAACGAGATGAGTATTCACACCAGTAATCAATTATGGATATAGATTTAATTTTATATTTTTTTGCGATTAATCGGGCATTGTGTTCGTGCATATTATAAATACCTGCAGCTGTTATCATTAGATCTGGTCTTTTTTCTATTATTAAATTTTCTAATTTTTTTGTAGAAATGTTTTGATTTAAATTTGTATTATTAAAATTTTTTTTATCTATATATTTTTTTGATGGACCTGAAAAAAAAGGAAAGACAAAATGTTGTGAATATATTTTTTTTAAAATTATAGCTAAGATAACTCCACCAGCTGGATCATCACTAAAAAAAATAATTCTTTTTTTTTTATTATATCTCTTCTTTGTTTTCATAAACTTTTTCAAAAGCATTTACAACATCTTGCATATCAGAAAGTGTTGCGGGAGGTCTAATAAAATCATTTATAAATATTTCATTTTCTTCAATAAATTCAGTATTTGGGCATATGCCTTTTGAATAATCAATATTCATAGTCTCTTCATTAAAGCTAAAAGGCCAATTATTTTTACCAAAAGCAATTTTTTTTTGGAATATTGGAAGTAAATACAAGGGAGTGCAAAATCCATAACTTATTAAATGCCCATGTTTTCTATCTTCCGCTGTGGGTAATTCTTTAGTAACCGCTTCAATAAATTTGTTTCTGTTTACACCTAATTTTTCTGAATTAATTTTAAAAGGTTGGACATAATAAACATGTTTACAATTATCTTGAACATGAGCAGCTTCTATACCAGGAATATTAGAAAGGTTTTTTGATAGATAATTTGCATTTTCTAATCTATTTTCAAGTAAATTAGGAAATTTTTTAAATTGTTCTATAGCGATGACTGCTTGAATCTCGGTAAACCTTAAGTTAAAACCAAAGCTATTAGAGATATCCTCTTGTTTTTTTGTTTCAAGAACAGCTTCTCCATGATTCCTTATAAGTCTTAATTTATTTGCATATCCATCATGATTAGTTGTAACCATACCACCTTCTCCAGTATGAATATGTTTATGAACGTTTAAACTAAATACTGTCATGTCAGCTTTAGAACCAATAATTTCATTTTTATATACTGCTCCAGGTGCCTGAGCTGCATCTTCAATAACTACAAGATTATGTTTTTTTGCTAAATTAAGCAAACCATCCATATGTGAAGGGTGTCCAAAAATACCTGTAGTCATAATTGCTTTAGTTTTCGGATTAATTTTTTTTTCTACTTCAATAGGATTTAAACAAAAAGATTTTTCATCAATATCTGCAAATATTGGAATGCCTTGATAGGCTAATATTGCTGTAGCTGTTGCCGACATGGTATAAGGTGTAACAATAACTTGATCACCTGGTTCTACACCTGCAGCCCCAATTGCAGCAACTAATCCTGAAGTATTTGAATTAAAAGTTATAGTAAATTTACTGTTAGTAAATTCAGACCATTGTTCTTCAAATTTTCTTACATTCTTTCCACCAAGAAATTTATCATTCCAGCCCCCTAGAAAACCAGAAAGATCTTCTTTTGTATCTAAAAAATTACAAATTGCATTTTTTTCCTCTTGTCCAATTATATAATGACCTGGAAATAGATTGTCTCTAACTGGAATTCCTCCGTTAATTGCTAATTTTTTTTTCATTATACTATTAAATATATAGTTTAATTATTATTTAGACTATGTTTCTTTTAATTTCTGCATTTATTTTTTTGATATCCTTATTTTGGGTTAAAAAATTAACAATATCATAGGCATTAAAATATTCATTCTTAGAACCAAGATATTCATAGATTTTTCGAAGTAATTTAAGATCCTCTTCAGTATCTAACCCTAAGAATATATCTCTTCTATCGAGAAATTTTGGTGGATGTATATTTTTAATTTTAAATTTAGATGGATTTTTCCAAATAAATGATGTGACATGCTCATAATCCTCTTCATCCTTAATTAGTTTCTCAATATTTTCTAAAAGTTCAGTTTTTAGAACTCTCGCATCAAATCCAGGAATGTATGTTGGTTCTTCTACACAATTTGCTACAAAATCATATTTATTAGTTAGAAATAATTGAATAGCTTCAGATATAATTTCGTGATCAATAAATATACTGTCACCAGTTATTTCAACGATAATATCAACATCATATTGTCTTGCGCTATTTAAAACTCTATTTAGCACATTACTTTCACTACCCCTTGAGTAAGAAAAATTATTTTTTTTACACAGGTTCTCAATTGCATTATCGTTTTTGTTTGTTGATGTTGCTACTATAATATTATTAAGCTCTACAACTTTTTGTAATCTATGAATTAAGTGTTCTAAACAAGTTTTATTTCCAATATTTTTCAAAACCTTACCTGGTAATCGGGAAGAGCTCATTCTAGCTTCAATAATTGCAGAAATATTAATATTTTTATTAATCATTATATTTATTCATAATTCTCCATAATTTTACTTATAGAATTAAGAATATTGTCAATATTTTTATCTTTATTATATTTAGTAGTCTTAAAATCATTAAATATATCTTTAGCATTCAAATAGTCTCGATTTATTAAACCATCACCCATTTTAAGTGACAATTTTTCTATATGCTCTTTGATATCCTGTAGAGACCATTTCATTTCTATGAAATCTAACAGATTATCTAATTGATCAATATTTTTTACACCTGGGCAAGTTAGATACCAAGGTCTTCCAAATACAAGGACTGGTTTTAATAATCTAATACTCTCCCAACCTGTATTACCAGTAACAGTAGAAACAAATTGAGAATTAATTATTAGATCATCATTACTAAATTTTGAAGTTGGAATTATAGTGACTGATTTAATTAATTTTAGGCGTTCATAAAATAGATTTCCTCTATAAAATGGATCACTATGAAAGGGATGTTCTTTTACTAATATACTCCAATCATTTGGAATAATTTTATCAATTTTCTCAATAGCTAAAATTTGATCATCGTACTCATCACCATATGATAATGTAGTGGCTTCAGGCTGAAAAGACATAGCAAAATAAACATATTTTATATTTAAATTATTAAAATTTTTATCTAAAACTTTAATTGAATTTATTTTAAATTTTTCCCTTGTAGCTTTCATATATAACTTGGAGGAAGTTTCAAAAAAAGATTTAATTAAAATTTTTTTTGAAAATAAAGAAAGTATAAAAGTCTTTACTAATAATATAGAGATTTCGTAGATAAACAAAACTCTATATTTAAAAGCTAAGCTTCCACTGTAACTTTTTGCATACTGATTTAAATAAAATAATTCTGTAGGATCTTTTTCATAAATAAATACTTCTTTTTTATTAAAAATTTCTTTACTTTTATTGAAGTAACCCCAATCTTTCCAGTCAGTAGTATAAAAAAATTTTTTACTATGAAAATTTTCTAAATAGATTGTTTTTACTCCATAATATTTTGGTATGACTCCAATAAGTAAATCAAAACCACCTGAATATGATGGTGGGATAATAAGCCAATCAATAGATTTTGTTAAAAAATATTTTTCAATAAATCGATAATGTATATTAAAGTGATGTCTTAACTCGAGTGGATTAGAAATAATATCTCTAGATGTTCTACGTGTAAGCATTGAAATATATGTTGAGAAATATTTTTCATAAATTTCATTATAAATTTTATAATTCTTTATTTTATAATCTTTAATATAATTCATAACATAGGTGTCAATTTTTACTAAAGATGAAATACTAAGATCATCAAAATTTTTTTTTGAATATTGAGTCCATGTAGACCAAAATATTTTACTAAAGTTAAATTTAGTCTTAAGTTTTCTTTTAAAATTATATATTTCTTCATCATTAAAATTTAAAAATATAAATAGTCTAGTTTTATCGATATTATTTTTTTGTTTCATTTTTAATTTAAGTAATTAGGATATTTTTTGGTAAAATTAGCAGAAAGATTACTTTCTATATTTCCATAGAAATCATAGGATTTATATTTGTTATAAATATTTTTTTTATAAATTTCCCAAAATTTCAAACTATTTATTTCAGAAATTGAGTCTTTACTGAATCCATTATTTATTAAATATAGCATCTCTTTTACAACATTTAAAATATCTTCATTGGTATTTTCAATAATTTGAATATCCTTATCTTTAAAAATTTTAGATGAATCTGCCCTATCAAGATCTAATTTAAAATGCTGACTAGTTGTCAATTTAACATTATTTTTTTTAAACATTAAATGCTTTAAAATAGCTAAATATTTACTACTCCATGTCCATAAACATCCAATTGGTGTAATATTTGTATAAACAATAGGTTTTCTAAAAATAGCGGGCAAAGCATCATAACCTAGACCAGTAGAAATACAAAATACACATTTATAAGCTAAATAAACATCCATAAAATCAGATTTAATTTCAGAAAATGGATAATCAATAATATTTTTGTTTGAAAATGAAATTTTTTTGTTAACTAATTTTCCCATTCTAAATACTTTATAACCTTGATTGACTAAATATTCACATGCTTGTTTATAATTTTCAATATTACAATCTCTGTAATTATGATAGCTCCAATCAAAATTATTTTTTTTTATACTTAGTTCATTTTTTAAATATGCATCATCTCTTACGATTAAACAAACAATTTTATCATTATTATTTACATTAATTTTTTCTAAGATTTTTTTTGCTTTATTTATTTCTAAATTATTTAAATTTATCTGATTAGGTAATAATGAAAATAGATTTTTAGTATCCCTATCTTTTGATTGAGTAAGATGTCCATTATTATAAATTAAATTTTTATCTCCAATTTTAAATAATTTATTGATTAATGAAATGAAAATTATATTTGACTTAACAAAATAATATGGGAAAAAATTAATTTTTCTTTTTATTAATTTAAGTAAAAACTCATTACAAATTGGTTTTTCTATTGCAATGAGATGTATGATTTTTTTATTGTTTTTTTTTAATAGTTTTTTTTCACACAAATATAACTCACTTACAGCAGCTAAATTCCCTATTCTTGAAGCATTTAATATTCCAAATTTTATTATTAATTTAAAAGAAGTTAATCTTATTAAAAAAAAAATAAATGGAGTAATAGATAAAAATAATAAAAGGAAAATTCTATTTATATTTTTGTTTAATAATTTCATTTATACCCTTATTTAAATTGGTTACTTTGAAGTTTGGAAATAATTTTTTAAATTTCTTTACATCAAATTTTAAATCAAATTGTATGTGATTAGTTTTAATATTTTTTAGTTGAGCTTTTTTATTAAATTTTTTCTGGATTATATTGATTATCTGTTTTATCTTATAAGATTTACCAGTAGAAAAGTTAAAAGTATTTGATATTTTTTTATCAATGCAAATTTTTACAATTTCAACAATATCATTCACATAAACATAATCCCTTATAACTTCTCCACCATCATATAAGTTGATTTTTTTATTATAGTAGATTTGATTAATAAAACTACTTATGACACTTTTGTTATTATCATTTACTCCATAAACACCAGGAACTCTAATGATGCATAATGGGCAATTAAAAGACATTTTAAGTAACTCTTCACTAAAATATTTAGACATTCCATAGTATCCATTCTGTAATGAAATTTTATTTTCATTTATTGGGATTGAAATTGGTGGTCTGCCATACAGGCATGTAGAGCTAAAAAAAATTATTTGCTCGACACTTATAGGGTTAACCGATTTAATAAAATTATTAATCATAGTAATATTTTTTTCATATACTGAGAAATCATCAGCTGGAATTCTACCATATGTACTTAAAAAAATTATTGTAATTTTTTTATTACGAAATTTACTAAATGTTTTTTTGGTATTATTATAATTTAATAGGTTACAATTTTTAGAGTTAAGACCAATAATTTCATATTTACTTTTTTTAATAAAATCTGCGTAAATATTACTTCCTATAAAACCTCTATTACTAAGTATGATTATTTTTCTTTTCAACTTAATTAAAATTATTCGTTCTTATATGATATACTAGTTGTTCTATTCTTAATTTCATCTGAATCATTTGTATATAAACCCATAAACCATCTACCTTTACCTTGACTCCAATCATATTTTTTATACTCTTCAGGAGACATCTCTCCATCTATTGCTGTAACACCATGCTTAACAGTAGCACAAAAAAAACCTATATCTCCCATATCAATTTGATCTTCAAGATTAATTTTTTTTCCTTGATTGTTTACACAATAAAATCCTCCTGAAGAAAAATCACCAGATTTTAAAGAGCTTAGATATCCAGAAACTGCTACAGGTGTTGTATTGACAGGATCAGTATGAGTTTCAAGCTCTCCAAAGCCAGGAGGATATACTGCGATTTGTATTCTATCAACTTTAATATCTTTTGGTGTATTGTTACTAAATTCATTAAATTTTAAACCACATAATTTTTTTATATACCCCCATCTATTAAATATCTCTTCATTTATATTACATGGATCATCATTCCATGGGAAAAAATATGTTGAATGCTTTACAGCACTAACGGAATAGTTTTTTGCTTTCTCAGGTGTGATTATTCTATGAAAATCAGGACAATCTTCTAACATTTTGTAAAACGTATCAGGATTTTTTTTCCAAAAATTTTTAACATTATTTTTTAAATTTTTTACAAAATCTTCTGAAAAAGCAGACTTAATTAAAATAACTTTTCCATTAACTAAATCTTCAATTATATTTTCTGCAAATTTTTTACTTTCATTATCTATTTCTTTTTTAAATTCATTAAAGTCTATTGGAGTAAAACCAGTATAAATTTCTGGCATTCCTGACTTTCCCAATTTTTCATCCCAAATTTTTTTGTAAATATTCATAACTAGCTTTTCTTTAGATTTAGACTTTTTGCGTTTGTAAAATAAAAATCTCCTTTATAATTAACATGTTTTAAAACTTCTATCCATTCTTTTTCTTTAAGTAAAGTGGAACCTAAAAGAGTCCAATGCTTAAAAAGCCAATAATCATTATTATTTGAATATGAACTAAGATTAATAAAACTTTTCCCTTTACTCACTCTTATGATTTCTTTTAAGGAAGATATAGCATCTGTTAAATTTAATGAATAAATTACTCCTATTGCTAGAACAAAATCAAATTTATTTTTTTTAAAGTTTAATTTTGTATAAGGGCCAAATGTTATATTTTTTTTAACTGATTTCATGGATTTTGCTATAGCATATTTAGATTGTTCAATACCAAATATTTTAATATTTGGATAAATAGTTTTTATATCATGCAATAAATAACCTTTTTCACAACCTAATTGAAGTATACTAGATGAATTACTAAGGTTATATCTTTTGCAAATTTTTTTTGCAATTTTTATCCATCTTCCGTCATATTTAAAACCGCCATAACCAAATTTTCTATCGCCATCAAATAAATTTTTATCTCTATATGATGCTATTATTCTATTTTTTATAGTTCTATAATTTTTACTAACTAGCCTTTTTTTTTTTGGCTCAGGATAATCTGATAATAAATCAAATTCTCTCAAGATTATATATTCTTGGGTTGACTTTTTCTAAATATCTCTAAAGATTTTTTCATCCACGGTCCCATATCTTTATAGTGTGCGGTAGTAATTATATTATCATCAACTACAGCCGGTAAATCTTCATAGATAGCACCTGCGTTCAAAATATCATCTTTCATGCTGTAATAACCAGAAATTTTTCTATTTTTTACAACTTTTGCTGATATTAATAATTGTGCTCCACTGCAGATACATGCAATAGTTTTTTTTTCTTTATTAAATTCTGAGATAAAATTTATAATATCTAAATTTTGCCTTACTTTTTCCATAGCTTTTACACCACCAGGTAAAACCAAAAAATTATAGTCAGAAGTTTTGCATTTTTCTATTGTCTTTATTAATTGATTTTTATTAGGGGGCAGTATTGTGCCCAAAATTCCCAGAACTGCCTTTCCTTCCAAAAGACATACATCAACGTCAAAGTTCTCTTCTAACAATCTGTAATAAGGATAAATAAATTCATGGTCTTGTGCCAAAGCTCCAGAAATAATTAGGGCTTTTTTGATCATTTGAAACTATTACTATTTATTTCGTTTCTTGGCAAGAAAGGATACATATCCTCAAAATTTGTAGGTATAGATTTTCCATTCTCATCTCTTTTGTTTATTGCTTTTGGCAATTGTTCTTCATCAGGATTCATAATTAGTTCGCAAATAACTGGTGATTTTGACTCAAGAATTTTTTCTATTTTTTTATCTAAGTTTTTATGATTAAAAATTTTACTATATTTTATTTGATGAGCTTTTGCTAAAAAATTATAATTTGGAAATGATAATCCACTTTTTTTATTTGCTCCCATTATTCTTGAATTAAAACCCAATATCTGAGTTTGTTTAATAGTGAGATAACCACCATTATTAAATATAAAAAGTTTTATTGGAATCTTATGATGCATTACAGTTGCAAGTTCTTGTATATTCATTTCAAGCCCCCCTTCACCAGTCAAGCATACTACATTCTTTTTTTTAATTTCTTTCTTGCTTTCCGAAAAGAATGAACCTATTGCGGCTGGAAGTCCCCATCCCATGGGAGCATGACCAGAGTTAGTATAAAATTTTTGTCCAAGTTTAGTTAAAAATGCTTGATGGGTTGTGGTAAAAGAAAATCCCATATCTGTTATCAAATGGTCTTTTTTTTTAAGTTTTTTAGATAATTCATTTACAAAATAATATGAGTTAACAAATTTTGATTCATTTATCATTTTATTAATTAATGATGGGTACTTACTTTTCATTTCTTTACAGTAGTTAATCCATTTTGTTCTTTTATTTTTTTTAAGATATTTTGAAATATTTTCTAAAAATATCTTTGCATCTTCACAAACAATTTCATCAAGATTTAAATCATTTTTTTTAAGCTCATTTTTATCAATATCAACCATTGCTTTAAAATTTGCATTTTTTGCAAAATCTTTTACATTATATCCAGTGACCATATAAGGTAGCCTAGATCCAACAGATAAAAAAAAATCTGCATTTTGAATTATAAAATTTGCACCACGCTGTCCAAATGCACCTGGTTTACCGAAATAAAATTTATTTGTATTATCAAGTAACTCATCTGCATTCCAAGTTAATAATATTGGAATCTGATATTTATTTATAAATTTTTGTAACAAATTTTTAATACCTGAAAGTTTAGCGCCTCCACCAAGTAAAATAACAGGAGCCCTAGAAATATTTAATTTTGCTGCAATTTTTTTTATTTTTTTAATATTTTTTTTTGAAATCTTTTTTTTAAAAGGTGGGTGATACTTTTTTAATTTATCTGGCACTATATTTGTGTTTTGTACATCCGCTGGTATGTCGATCCAGACTGGACCGGGTCTTCCAGATGTAGCTAAATGATGGGCTTTTTCTAACTCGTATTTTATATGAGAAGGATCTCTTATTAATTTTGCATACTTCGTTACTGGTTTTGCCAAACTAATAATATCAATCTCTTGAACACCAATCTGTCTTTTTTTTGTATTTTTTATTGTTTGATTAAAAAAAACCTGTCCGGATATAAAAATCATTGGAACAGAATCTATCCAAGCACAAGAGGCTCCTGTTAATGCATTTGTTCCACCTGGCCCAGTGGTAACCAGACAACAACCTGGCGAATTTAATGATCTTGCATATCCTTCTGCAGCAAATGAAGCTGCTTGTTCATGGTGATGGGAAATATAATCAATTTTTTTTGATTTATACAAAGCATCGCATAAAAATATGGAGCCACCTCCACTTACAGTAAAAACTTTTTTTATTTTTTTACTAGACAAAAAATCAATTACAAAGTCTGCTAATCTAATCATGTTAAAATTTAATTTTTTTATAGTCAATAAATGGAAACATATTATCTAAACCTTTTGCTTGCCATTGTCCATTATCTTTTAAAGAAAAACCAATTTTAGGATATATATTTTGCTGATCATCACAATTCACTTTTATTACCAAATTTTCTCTAAAATTATTTAAATTTTTGATACTTTTTTTTATGCTTTTCATATTCTTTATTTCAATTACTCGAACTTTAAAACCTTTTAAAATAGTTTTAAAGTCATAAGCATTTTTAAAAAATTTTTTTTCTGTTCCAACATACCTTTTATCAAAAAAATCTTTTTGTGTTCCTTTTTGAGCTAAAAAATCAATATTTGAATAACAAATAATTATAATTTTTTTTTTATATTTTTTTAATGTATTAATTTCATTTAAATACTTAAAAAAAGTTCTTTCTTCACAAAGACAATAAATAGGAAAATTTTCCAAATAAACTGCACCGCCAATTGAAGCGGGGAAAGAAAATCCTTCATTATCGAGACCGGATGATGTAATTAATTTTTGACCTTTTTTAAAATCAAAACCTTGCATAACAAAATTCATAATAGGACCTCCATCCATAAAAATAGTAGCATTATTCGGGACAAATCTAGATAAGGTTTTTGTAAAAATGTAAGGATTTACATTTCTTAAACTTTTATATTTTTCTAGATTGAAGTTTAATTTTTTAAAAATTAAATCACATTTTTTATTCCACTCTACAAATCTTTTTATATTAAAATCATTATGATCAAAGTTGAGCAATAATTCACTTAATGAAATCTCTATATTTTTCTGCTTTAAAAATTTATTTTTTTTTAGTTCCTCTTTATCAATATCAATTATTATTTTCTTTGCATTTGGGGCAAAAATTTTTTTATTCCTTCCGACAAATGGAGTGGACAGCCTAGCACCAAGAAAAATTATTAAATCTGCATTGTGAAGAATGTAATTTGAACTTCTTCTTCCATAAACGCCTCCGATACCATAACAATATTTTTTGTAATAAGTTAAGTCTGCTACTCTTCTAGTTGTTATATATGGTATCTTTAATTTTTTTATTAAAGAAAAAAAATACCTCTCAGATTTGGATAATCTTATTCCATAACCTAAAACAATTAATGGCTTCTTAGATTTATTAATCTCTTTAACTAAGTATTTTATTATTTTTTTAACTTTCTGTTGTTTATTTTTAAAATTTTCTAATTTTTTTTTAAAAGATTTTATTTTATTAATATTTAAGTTTGCTCCTAATAATTTACTTGGTATTTCAATCCAAACAGGTCCTGGCCTTCCTTTTTTTGCAATATAAATGGCTTTTTGAATCTCAAACTCCAGATTATTTAAATTACTTATTGCAATGGAATACTTTGTGATGTTTTTGATTATATCTAATGTTTTGATTGATTTGTTTGCAAATTGTCTAGTTTTTCTATTTAGATATACGTCATTTTCTTGAGCACATAATATTACTAAAGGTTCGGAGTCTAGATAAGCAGCAGTAACAGGTTCTATAATTTTTGCAGAAGAATGTCCTGATGAAACAACCATACACGATGGACAATTGTTAGTTTTTACTTTTCCTAAAGCTGCAAGACAAGAGGCTGTTTCGTCTAAAGAGGTGATTAAATTTACTTTTTCGCTTCTTCCTAATGTATCCAGCAAATGCAAGTTAGTATCACCAGGAACAGTAAAAAAATCACTGATATCCTCATTGTATAATAAATCTATTACATAGTCCGATGCGCGCATACTTTGTTTAAATTTACTTGTTATTAATAAGAGAACTTCTTTAGATTGAATTGTATATTTTTGATTTTTAAACTCAAATGTGTCGCAAATATTTAATTTTTTTTCTCCTTCAATTAGAGAACCCGACAATATTGTAAATAGAGAACTTTTTTCCTTATCAAACAATGATTGTAAATCTTTTGTATTTGTAATTTTTTTAAAAAAAATTGTACTATCTCCATATTTTTTTGATGTATTAAAAAAAATATCCTGAGATTTTAATGTTATATAATTGTAATTTGCTAGATTTATATCGAAATTATCTGATTTTTCATAACCAAGGCCTGCTCTACCATATTTGTCATTGAACCGAACAAGATCACCTTTATCATTTGGTGACTCTATTTCCATTATTAATGCGTCATTATTTGTGTGATTATAAGTTTTATGAAATGTTGATTTATCAATTATGACAGATGTACCACTTTTTTTCTTAGTAAATTTACATAACGATCTACAAGTTACTTCTCCATCAAGAACTATTAATGATGTTTTTTTTTTTACGTGGGCATGCAAGGATGTTTCTTGTTTTTTATTTATAGATAAAATCCATACAGCTACTTTTTTTGACTGATAAATTAAATATTCGTAGCCCCATGGCTTCCTTACAACTATTTTTGAATAATCATTATTCTTATAAGGTGGATTTTTTTTTTTACTTAAAATCTCTTCATCCTTTTTTGAAATAGTATAATTAGTAATTTTTTTCATATTTCAATCGAATAAAATTCTTTGATTTTTTTTATCATAAATTTTAGTTGATATTTTTTTAAATATTGATGAACCGGCAATGTAATTAAGTGATTAGCTTGATAGTTGATTTTTTTGAAAGAAATTTTTTTTTGATTATTTTTTTTAAAAGGTTTTTGCTGATTCAAGGGTATTGGGTAATGTATTTTTGCCTCTATTGAGTTCTTTTTCAAAAACTTGATTAATTTATCTCTTTTTTTAAACAAGGCCATATATAACGCAAAGGTTTCTACATGACCCTTGATTCTATTTGGAATTTTTACAAATTGTTTTAATTTTTGTAATTCAGTATCTAGAAATTTTGCATTTTTATTTCTAATTTTTATAACTTTATTTAATTTTTTTATTCCCTCTATTGCTACAACAGCTTGAAGGGGTTGCATTCGTAAATTAACACCCCAAAAATCTATATGATCCCTATTAATCATCCCATGATTTCTGTATTTTTTCATCCATTCATAAATTTTTTTACTATTTGTTGCTACAGCGCCTCCATCACCCATCACATTCAAAGATTTTAATGGATGCATGCTAAACGCATTGACATCACCAAAAGTTCCTGGATGTTTTCCATTTACTTTAGCTCCTATACCCATGCATGCATCTTCAACTATTTTAATTTTATTTTTTTTAGCAATTTTCACAATTTTTTCCATTTCTGGTGATGCGCCACACCAATGCACTGGTATAATAGCTTTTGTTTTTTTAGTTATATGCTTTTCTATTTCATTAATTGAAATTTGATATCTGTCATCTGCATCAATCAAAACTGGAGTTGCCCCACATGCTACAATTGCTCCGACTGTCGCATAAAATGAGTTTGCTACAGTTACAACTTCATCGCCTTTTTTTATTCCAATGGCTTTTAAAGAAAGTATTAATGCATCTGTTCCATTGTTAGTTGAAACTACAAATTTTGCACCAATATATTTTGAAAATCTTTTTTCAAACTGATCAATTTTATGACCTAAAGTAAAATCTGTTGTTTTTATTAATTTTTTCCATTCACTAAAAATTTTTAAATTATTTTTAAATTCATAAGGAAGATAATTATAGGGTACACTAATTTTTTTCATAAAATTCATCTATATTTTTACAAATATACCTAATATCATCTTCACTTAAATACTGATGATGTGGAAAAGAAAGAACAGAATTAGCGATTTTTTCTGCTAAAGGAAATGAATTTTTTTTGTAATTTAGAATTTTTGATGCTTTATGTAAATGTAAAGGTGTACCATAATAAATAAGCGATGGTATTTTTCTTTTAAATAAATATTCCTTCAATTGATTTCTTTTTTCACATTGAGAAATCATCATAACATATGAATCAATATTGCTAATATCATCACTTGGCAATTTAACTTTTTTTGTTTTTAAATATTTTTTATATAAACTAATATTTTTTCTTCTTTTATTAATAATTTTTTTTAATTTTTTTAATCTGTAAGATAAAATTTCTGCATTTAAAGAGTCGAGCCTTGAATTCACGCCAAATATTTCTACATAATCTCTTTTTTTAATTCCGTGAGTCCTTAATAATCTTATCTTATCATAAAGAGTTTTATTATTTGTCACTACAAAACCCCCATCACCAATTGCATTTAAGTTTTTAAGTGGGTGGGCTGAAAAAGCTGATATATCACCAAAAGTGCCGGCATGCTGACCTTTGTAATAACTTCCCATTGCCTGCGCTGCATCTTCGATAACAAATAAATTATTTTTTTTAGCTATATTTACAATTGCATCCATATTGCAAATTTTGCCTGTCCAATGAACCGGCATAATTGCTTTGGTTTTTTTTGTAATTGCAGATTCAATTAGACTTTCATTAATATTGAGATTTTCTTTCACATCAACAAATACTGGGATCGCTCCAACATGAATTATTGCTCCAATTGAAGCTACAAAAGATAAAGGTGTAGTAATGACTTCATCACCTTTTTTGATACCAAGAGACCAAAGAGCCATCATCAAGCCATCTGTTCCCGAATTTAATCCAAGACAATATTTGCTTTTGGTGAACTTACATATATTTTTCTCAAAATTATCAACTTCTTTAGATAAGACAAGTGATCCATTTTTTAAAACTTTATCAAAAATTTTTATAAGATCTTTTTTTTCTTCTTTATATCTTGCTTTTAAATCTATAAAATCAATTTTCATTTTTAAAGTTTGCCTTTAATTCTTGATTTTACTTCTTGCGCAGCAATATGAAAATCATACTTTTTTAAAAAACTAACGAAACTTAAGTCTTTTTTATCATATTTAATTATTTTATTAATTTTATTTAGAATTTTATATAATAAATTAATTTTTTTATAATCTTTTTGCAAAGTAGATTTAAACCTATCTAAACTTTGCTCAAATGTAAAAACATCATTCCATAATTTTGGCATAGATTTATATTTTCTTATTTTGTTATAAAAAACTTTTAAGAATTTTTCATATTCCTTGGTAGGTGGTATATTTTTAAAATTTATCTGATTAATAATTTTATAAGCAAATTCAGTATATCCAAAAGATATTGCAATAAAAGCGAGTTTTTTTAACTTTATTTGTTTATTATTATCTAATTTAAATTTATTTGGCTTTTTAAAATAAAGTGCTTCACCTTGAAGGGGTATACCTCTTCCTCTAAATTTAACTGGTATCCTATGACAACCAATATTAAATGTACTTAAATCAACTAAAATAAAATCATTTTGCATAAGTAATTTATGAATTTGAGTAAATAACTTTGTATTTAAATACAATTCACTAAAACTTACCTCGCAACTTACAGCTAAAATATTTCTTTTTAATAATTTTTTTGACGAAAGTAGTATTTCGTATTCAGATCCTTGAGTGTCTAATGATAAAAAGTCAGGTGCTTCGATAATATTATTATCATATAAAGAATCTAAAGATCTAGATATTAAATTAATTTTTTTTTTAGTTTTCATAGCATACTTAAAAACATAATCTGTATTATTCGCTCCTCTGTGGTAAAAATTTTCAAATTCCCTATTTAAGTAATAACTAGAGCTTGTGTACGGACAGTGATTTAAATTTAAAATAGTTTTTTTTTTATTTTTACCTACAAAATAATTTAATGTTTTACTATTTGGGTGGATTTCTTTTATTTGATCTAAGCTTTTATCGTCAGCTTCAAATATTATTTTATTAATTTCATTTGAAAATATTTTATTTTCTGGAAAACCTATTGAACCAGCTCTGCCTCCAACATGTGCTACAATAATATTATTTTTGTTGTTTGCCACAATACATATCCAATAATCCTAGTTTAACACTATGAATGTTTTTCTTATAAATTTTTTTTAGCTTTGCGTTATTAAACGCACGAAAGCCATTATGAGGCATTGAGCCTATTCTTTTTAAAAATTTTACTGATATATTATTTTTATGCAATTTGGATATTATTTTAGCTATTTCAAAGAATGAAATTACTTTACCACTAACTAAATTAAATATTCCAGTTTTTTTTTTATTAATAATGCAGGAAATTATTTTTCCAATATCTTCAATATAAATATGATCTCTTCTTTCCTCACCCCTTCCAAACAAATAAATAATTTTTTTGCTTTTGGCACTTCTATAAAATTTATTTGGTCCATATCCATTATGTGGATCTTGTAAACCATATATGAGAGTAGGTCTTAATATAGTATATTTTTTACAATTTAAATATTTCAACATTTTTTCTCTTGTAATATGCATTAAACCATGAAGGGAAGAAGGTTCAACTTTAGAACTTTCACTAATTAAACCTTTTCTATCACCATATACAGCATCAGAACTCATATAAATTAAATGAATGTCTTTAACTTTACTCAAAGCATTAAAAATATTTTTACAAATTAATATATTCTCATTAAACATTTCAATATTTTTAACTGGGGCTTTTGCTGCAATAAAAATAACAGTGTCACCAGATTTTAAAATATTAGATAACCTTTTAACACATGAACTTTTTTCAAAGTTACATATTTTTCTATCAACTAAAATTAACTTATAATTTTTACTTGTATATTTTATAATACTTGATGCAATGAAACTTTTTGAACCAAGAATAACCAATCTTTTCATATTAATTATTTTAATCCCATCGTGTAATATTCTGCATTTATTTTTTTTAAATTTAAATTTATTAAAACACCAAATGGATCAATAATAATTGGGTTTTTTTTCATTTTTAATAGCCATTTTAATTTAATATTTACAAATTCTTTTGAGCTATAAAAGATTATTAAAATATTAGAATCAATAATAACCTGCTGTATTGTTTTAATATTCGTTAAGTTTTTAAATTTTAATTTTGAAATTTGTTTATCATAAAATTTAAATTTAGTATTTTTAAATTTTTTTATAAGATCAATTGAGGGTGCATTTTTAATTGAATTAGTATTTTCTTTATAAGTTATTCCTAACAACGAAATTTCCATTTTATTTTTTTTTCTTTTTAAAATATTGCTTAAAATATTTCTGACCCATAATTTTTTTTTTTTAGATATTTTTTGAAATGACCTTAACAAATTATTATCAATATTAAATTTTTTTGAATGAATTAATAAAGTTTTTAAATCTCTTTCGAGATTACCACCTGACAAACCTAGGCCCGGTTTTAGATAAGAATATTTTCCAATACGCCTATCTAGCTGTAGCGACTCTTTTATATCATTCCAATTAGCTTGGGTTTTTTCACAAATAGATGCTAAAAAATTAGTAGTAGAAACTTGAGAAATCAAAAAAAGATTTATTGCTGTCTTAGCAAGTTCTGCGCTTTCATAATTTAAATTAATTATTGGACATTTAAAATTACTTAAAAAAAATTTATAATTTTTACAAATTATTTTCTTTTTATAACTGCCAACTATAATTCTTTCAGGTTTAGAAGCTCTCTCTATAGCATTGCCAAAAATTAAAGTTTCAACCTGATAATACAATCTATGCTTTGGCCAATTTATTAAATTGGTAAATCCAGGTGGAATTTGAGAAAGTAATACTAAAGTACAATTATTTTGATTTATTTTTGTTATGATTTTTTTAACAAAATTTTTTATAAATATAATATCACTTTTTCCACTAGAATCTGTAGGAATATCTAAGGATATAAAAACTAAGTTACATTTTTTTAAATTATCTAAATTACTATCAAAAAACAAATTTTTATTTATATTTTTTTTAATTAAGTTTTTTAAATTTTTTTCATGTATATCAATTTCTAAATTTTTATATTTATTAATTTTATTTTTTGACTCT